>JADMIO011285582.1_pt1 | contig 90388 bp, 71 predicted proteins | sample 8958161 | NCBI WGS metagenome assembly JADMIO01 (sample SAMN16585339, study PRJNA669376) | soil metagenome | isolation source: Crop rotation soil | place: USA: Cullars Rotation, Alabama | collected 2011
GCCGCGACTTCAAGTCACGTGAATTCCAAGCTTCGGATCCCACTGTGCTGGAAAGACGACCCTAGTCCAATAGAGATCCGCCATCAGCCCGTCATAGCCGAGGCTCAGGCGCTTCACCGTATTCGGTGAAGGAATGTACAGGACCTCCTGCAGTGTCGATTCTTCGCGCACACGGTCCACCGCCTGCAGTGTAAGCACACTCAGGGTCATGCTGGCCACAAGCACCAGCATCGCGATGACCGTAACTCGATTGGCCGACCTCATTTGAAATTACGTCGCTCGAAGATGAGCACCGCAGCGCTCAGGCACACCGTCGCATACAGCGCCGCGTAGATCGTGTTGTAGAGCACTAGTGTGCCCGGGATGGGCACGGAGTGCGCGACCTCGGAGATCACATTAAACGCCGCGAAGTTCGGGACCAGCCACGCCAGACCACTGGCGGCAAATTTCGTTGGTCCCGTAGTCATGGCCGCAAAGCCCCGCAGGTCCTCGGCAAATGTGCCGATCACGAACAGTGCGAATGCAAACACTGCCGACATCAATGGCGTAGAGAAAGTAGAGAAGAGAAGTGCCAACGCAGTGATCAGTACGAACTGCAGCACGATGAAGTAGAGCGCCACCAGCAGGTACAGATCGGCGCGCTCAAAGCGATGCGTCAAATAGAGCAGCGCGGCGAAGAATCCGATCGCCATGAACCCGGCGTTGACTACCAGCGTCCCTGTAAGTCCCGTGAACTTCCCGAGAATGAACTCCCAGCGTCGTACCGGTCGCGCGCCCAGGACCGTATAGAGTGTCTTCTTCTCGATCTCCTTGGAGACGAGTCCAATACCAATAAAGATCGCGATGACGATACCGAAAAGTGAAATCGCCGCCAGACCGAGATTGATGAGCACCTGCCGCTCGATGCCGATTGATATCTCCCCGAAGATCAGCGATGACCCAACAATCAGGATCGCAAAGACCACGAGGTTGTAGAGGACCCGATCCCGAACAGCTTCGCGGAAGGTGTTGTAAGCGATGGCGCCAATGCGTCCTCTCACTTGGCCACCTCCTCTTCCGTCGGAATCGTCGTAGGCTCCTCGTCTTCTAGTTTTTCCAGGAAGAACTGTTCAAGCGTCACTCGCACCGGCGTGATGGAGATGAGCTTTGCACCCGATTTCCGAATCGCATCGATAGCCGAGTCCATCTTATCTTCTGTCAGAACCGCTCGAATGAGTTCCCCTGTGGCGTGTGCTTTGCCGCCAAGTTGGTCGATGGCGCTCTTTGCCGGTGCGCCCTGCCACACGATCTCGATCTGTCCACTGACCTCTCGCGCCAGGTCTGCTAGGACCCCAATACCGCGCAGCCTTCCTTTATTAATGACGCCGACTCGGTCGCACAGCGTTTCAGCGTCGCTTAGGATGTGCGTCGAGAAGAAGATCGTCTTTCCTTCCTCCTTCAGACTCTGAATCAGATCGCGGACTTCGCGACGCCCGATGGGATCGAGTCCACTCATCGGTTCATCCAAGAACACGACCTTCGGATCGTGAATGATGGCCTGCGCGATTCCCACGCGCTGCAGCATACCCTTCGAGTATTTCCGTAGTTGAGTGTGCCCGGCATCGGGCAACGACACTCTGTGCAATACCTCATCCACGCGCTTAGCTCGGTACTTCGCCGGAACGCCGGAGAGCAGAGCGTAGTAGTCCAGCAATTCACGAGCTGTCAGATGGTCGTAGAAATAAGGCTGCTCCGGCAGAAAGCCGATCTGCGATTTCATTATTGGGTCTTGCAGGTCGCGCCCGAGTATCTTCGCCGACCCATGGGTCGGGTACATCAGGCTCATCAGCAGCTTGAGAGTAGTGGTCTTTCCGGCACCGTTCGGCCCCAGGTACCCGAACACCTCGCCCTCTTCGACTGCGAGCGTGAGGGGATAGAGTGCCTGCTTCGGTTTCTTTTTCCAGAAGCCGACACTGTAGATCTTCTCCAGTGCAAAGGTCTCGATAGCTGGCATGGATATGCGCGGATTATAGCGCCCCATTCTCGCAGAGGGGAGTTACACGCGCGATGCTCGGACGGCCAATGACTTTCGGTACTCCCCGCATCGCAAGTGTTATAGGTTCCCGCCGCGAACTGCCTTAAACTCAAAGCAGTCTCCCAAGATTGCCAAGACTTGCTGAATGAATGACGAATTCCTCGGTTTCCTAAGACGAATTGGAATGGGCACCTTCCTGCGCCCAGTCAGCGAATTGGTGAACCCTGTTTATCTGGAGATCGCATTCTGGGCCCTCGTCCTCCTCGTCTTCCTCCTTCTCCGAATCAATCGCAGAACCAAGTTTTGGTTTCCGAAAATCGAAAGCACACTCCGCCGGATCGGCCGTCACCAGCGGGCCGTCGTTGTCGCCGCCTTCATCCTGCCCATTCTTCTCAGGCTTATCTTCTTTCTTTGGCTCCCCACTCCGGTTCCCGCGATTCACGACGAGTTCAGCTATCTTCTGCAGTCGGACACATTCACGCACGGCCGCCTCACGAACCCCTCGCACCCCATGGCGGTTCACTTCGAGAGCTTCCACGTCAACATGTGGCCGACCTATCAGTCGATGTATCCGCCGGGCCAGGCTTTGTTCCTGACCTTGGGACAGAAACTCTTCGGATACCCCTACCTGGGAGTTTTGCTATCGCTCGGTCTGATGTGCGCCGCGATTGTCTGGGCACTCCAGGCGTGGTTCCCGCCGCAATGGCCAGTCCTGGCAGGATTCTTCTGCATCCTGCGCTTCTCCACATTCAGCTACTGGGGAGACTCTTACTGGGGCGGTGCCGTCGCCGCATTTGCAGGAGCTGTGCTCTTTGGGATTCTTGGACGCGTGAAGAAGAATCCCAGCCCTTGGTATCCCGCTGCTTACGCGATCGCTCTGCTGTTGCTCGCGAACACACGCACCTACGAAGGGTTCGTTTTTTCAATCATTCCGACGATCGCGCTGATCTGGCGACTGAAACAAAACTTTCCGTCAGCAACGATCTTACGTTTCGCAGCACCGGCCGTAGTCATCCTGGCATGCGGCTTTGCGGCGATGGGGTATTACAACTATCGTGGCACCGGTTCGGCGACAAAGATGCCGTACATGGTGAACGCTGCCGAGTACCACATCACAAAGCCATTCCTCTGGCAGGCGCGTAACGAGATCCCGCACTATCGCCACCCGCATCTTCGGCACTTCTACGTCTTCTGGGAACTTCCAGCGTTCATCATGTCGCGCTACCCAGAAGGGCTCTGGATCCTGACGCGAGTGAAACTGGGCGCATACTACTGCTTCTATTTCTGGCCGATCGGCGCTCTGCTGATCCTTGCATGGTGGCTCATGTTGTTCCGGTCGCGAGGACTTCGCATCTTCGCAGGCACTGCACTATTGGTCTTCGTCGCTCTGTTGGTGGAGAGTTGGGCAGCCGTCGGTCATTACGCTGCGCCTGCAACCATCACTGTGCTGGCCATTGCAATCTTCGCGATTCGCTGGGTCCGTCAATGGCGCTTTCGCAACGACCGCTTCGGCGCCCAGTTCGCAGCCGCTGTTCTGATCGTTCTTGGTCTCTGGATGGTGGTTCGAGAGCTGAATTTCATCTACGATCCGCACGAGTTCTACGGCATTCCTGCCTATTGCTTACAGGACTATGAACGTGCTCGCGTAGCGTCTCTGCTGGAGCGAACCCCTGGCCAGCATCTCGTCATCGTACATCAGAGACGTATCTACGATGGCGGCCGTGACTGGGTCTACAACGATGCGAACATCGACGCATCCAAGATCGTCTGGGCCCGCGACATGGGCTGGGAAAAGAACAAGGAACTAGTGAGTTACTTTCATAGCCGTCAGGCCTGGTATATAGACCAGAGCGACGGCTTGTTCCAGCTACATCCTTATCACGGTACGGACCCGTTCCAGGAATACGCACTACAGGCAGTCAAAGGAGTTTCTCTTGCCCGGTAAGAAGGCAATCATCATTGGTGGCGGTCCAGCCGGCCTGACCGCAGCATTCGAACTGCTGACCCGTTCAGACATCAAGCCCATCGTGCTCGAGAAGAGCACCTACATGGGCGGCATCTCGCGCACCGTCAATTACAAAGGCAATCGCATCGACATCGGCGGCCACCGCTTCTTCTCCAAGAGCGACCGCGTCATGCAGTGGTGGTTGCAGCAGATGCCCATGGACGAAACAGCCAAGGCGGGCACCGTCATCACCTATCAGAATCAGAAGCGCGAATTGCCGGCGAACGCACCCAAGGCCTCGGAGCGCGACGATGTCATGCTCCTGCGCAATCGCAAGTCGCGAATCTACTTCCTGCGCAAGTTCTTTGAATACCCGATCCAGCTGAGCGTGGCGACACTGAAGAATCTCGGCATCCTGCGCACGATCAAGATCGGCTTCAGCTACATGAAAGCGATGCTATTCCCGCCCAAGCGCATCGAGAACCTGGAACAGTTCTTCATCAGCCGCTTCGGCAAGGAACTTTACGAAACCTTCTTCCACTCCTACACCGAAAAAGTCTGGGGCGTACCGTGCCAGGACATCAGCGCCGAATGGGGCGCACAGCGCGTTAAGGGTCTTTCAATCTCGAAGACGATCGCGCACATGCTCAAGAAGATGTTCCAGAAGCGCTCCGACGTCAGCCAGAAGGACGTGGAAACCTCGCTCATCGAACGCTTCCTGTATCCCAAACTCGGTCCCGGTCAACTTTGGGAGATCGTCGCCAAGCGCGTGCAAGAACTTGGCGGCACCATTCTCACTGAGTTCGACGTCGACACCATCAACATCGATGGTGATCGCGTCGTCTCAATTTCCGGCAATGATAAGACCGGCCATCGTCTCGATTTCGCCGGGGATTACTTCTTCTCGACGATGCCGATCAAGGAACTGACGAACTCGATGCGCGGCGTGGAAATTCCAAAGGACATCCGCGAGATCAGCGATGGCCTGCAGTACCGCGACTTCGTCACCGTCGGACTGCTCGTCAAGCGCCTCAGCGTCGAAGACAAAGATCGTCCCAAGCAACTCATTCGCGATAACTGGATCTACATCCAGGAGCCCGACGTCCGCGCCGGCCGTCTCCAGATATTCAACAACTGGTCGCCCTACATGGTGAAGGACCCCGACACGGTCTGGATCGGCGTCGAATATTTCTGCTATCAGACTGATGACCTGTGGACCATGCCGGAAGCGGACATGGCCAATCTCGCGAAGACGGAACTTGAGCGCATCGGTATCCTCAAGCAATCGGAAGTCCTCGACGACACGGTCATCCGTATGCCGAAGACCTATCCGGCCTACTTCGGCACCTATACTCGTTTCGACGAGCTTCGCGCATACATGGACAGCTTCGAGAACCTCTTCCTGGTCGGTCGCAACGGCATGCACAAGTACAACAACCAGGACCACTCCATGCTTACCGCCATGACTGCCGTGGACAACATCATCGCCGGCATCACCGATAAGTCGAACCTCTGGGCGGTGAACACCGAGATGGAGTATCACGAAGAAAAGGACGAGCCAAAAGCCCCGCCCCAGGAGCCTCGCAAGGAAGAGGCCGTGGCCGAGGCGTAAGCTCGAAATCCGCACCCAGCGCCAGCTTCGGCTGGCGCTTTTGTCTGGCTACTTAGTCAGGACTACGCTCAAATTGCAGGACTTCTGCTGCGCATCCAAAACAACCTTAACCAGCAATTTTGGAATCAGAGATGTTATGGCTGAGTTGCAGCAGAGAACGATCCTGCACATCTGCACGGACCCGCTTCTGAGGGACACGATTCGGGACATCATCGCCCACCAGGGTTATGCCGTCGATACGGCAAGCAGCCTCGACCTTGGTCGCTCGCTCGCCAAATCGAATGATTACGATCTGTTGATCGTCAACGTTCACGGCGACGTCCCCGCCATCATGGAGTTTTGCGAAGAGATGAAAACGATCAATCCGTCGCAGATGGTGGCATTCCTGGCGGGACGATGGACTTATATTCCCAAGCATAGCGCTTGTCCGGATGACGTCATCCCGAAGGATGAAGGGCCACAGGGACTTGTCCGAAAGCTGCACGAGATTCTCGGCTCTAGTCGCGCCGAAGCAAATTAAGGTAGAACCCGTTTATAGTTCAGGCCCCCACCTGTCGCTGATTCTTGCTGTTTTGCTCTAAAATCTTGCGTTCACCAGGATGTCGACGATGGCTACTGCGCGGCCACCGAAAACGGTCCAGAAGACGAATCGCCAGGTTAGGGTTCTTGCCGTCCTGGGGGGGATCGGTGTATTCGTCGCCGTTTTGCCCTATGCGGCCTCGCATGTGGCGGGCAACAGCTTCCTGCCTCATCTCTACTGCTATCTTGCGAACCCGTTGTTGACGTGGACGAATGTTTCCGCCGACGCGCTGATCGGTCTCTCCTACGTCGCGATCTCCTTGACGCTGGTTCGTCTGGTCCGTCGCGCCCGCGGAAGCGTGCCCTTCGACTGGCTCATCCTTTCCTTCGGTCTCTTTATCGTCGCCTGCGGTGCCACCCACTTCATGGAAGTCCTTACCATTTGGTGGCCGTACTACTGGTTTGCAGCTGCAATTAAGATCGTCACCGCTGCAGCGTCCGTCGTCACCGCCATCACTTTGCCGCTCGCTACTCCCGCGATTCTCGAACGCATCAAGGCGGCCGAGTCGACTGCAGAGAGTCGTGCGAAACTCGAGTTGGTCAACCAGGAGCTCAAGCGCCTGAACAACGAGTTGCAGGAATACGACCGGCTCAAGAACTCCCTCATCGCGCAAAAGGCCGCTCGCATCGGCGACTGGGAGTGGAACGTTCGCACCGGTGAGAATCACTGGTCGGAAGCCGTCGAGATCATGCACGGCATGGCCCCCGGTACTTACGACGGCCGCTATGAGTCATGGTGGGCAACGGTGCATCCTGACGATCAAAGCATCGTCGAGCGAGCCGTGAAGCGCGCGACCGATACCGGCGAATACGAAGTCGAGTACCGTACCATTCGCGCCGACGGGAACATCTACTGGACCGCCGCGCGAGGCAAAGTCCTTTATGGCTCCGATGGTCAGCCGGAGAAGTTTCTCGGCATTTGCATGGATGTCACCGAGCGGAAGCAGAACGAAGAAGCACTTTTGCGTGCCGAGAAACTAGCGGCCGCTGGACGTCTTGCCGCGACCGTAGCTCACGAGATCAACAACCCCCTCGAAGCGGTCATGAACCTCGTCTATATCGCTAAAACCGGTGTCGGCGATATGGAGCAGGTCCTTACCCTCGCCGAAAGGGAATTGTCCCGCGTATCCGCAATAGCCAAGCAGACTCTTGGCTTCTATCGCGACAGTGGCGCCTCCGTCGAGGTCGACCTGGTGAACGTTATCGACGAAACATTGGAGCTTTATGCGGGCAAACTGGAATCGAAACTTCTGATGGTGGACAAACAAGTTGATTCCCGGCCAATGATCCGCGCCCGCCGCGGTGACCTGTACCAGATATTCGCCAATCTCCTCACCAATGCGATTGATGCTTCGCCGACCTCCGGAAAAATCCTGGTGAAAATCGAATCACCTGCCGAGGGAGAGATCAGCCTTGAGGTGACGGACGAGGGAGATGGTGTTGCTCAGGAGATCGCTCCCAGGCTTTTCGAACCCTTCTTTACCACGAAGAAAGATATCGGAACCGGATTAGGTTTATGGGTATCGCGACGTCTCGCCGAACAAATGGGCGGAAGCATCACCTTCAGCAATCGGGAGGATCGGCAGGGAGCATCGTTCCGCGTATCGCTACAAACAGGCACAGGCGCATTGAAACAGGCTGCAACCGATTAAGCCGACGCCGCACTCTTTTTCTTCGTCATTCCCGGCCGCACTTCCTCATACATCGCCACTACAAAATATCCAATCAATATCACAAGGAACGGTTCGATCGCGTGACGGTAACGTGGGTTCGTGTAGACGATGTAATACGGCAAGGGGTACGCCAGCAGAATAAGCGCGATCGGCCCGATATTCCGGATGCGCCGAACTCCGGCGAGCAGCAGGCCCAGCAGCGCCGGCGCGGACTCCAGCAGCACCATCCATGGTCGCCACGGATCACTGGGCGGCTCGTAGTTCAATTCTGAACCATCCCAGAAATCTTTCACGCGCTTTAGCGACAGCGCAACAAAATCTCCGGGATGGGCATGCACCCAGCGCATTGCCTCGTCGTGTTTACGTGCAATGAACGTCAACTCGCCCCAGTCCCGATACTGGGCAAAGATTCGGGGATTCACCGCCGGATGTGCTCCTGCGAATGGAACGCCAGGAGACCCGGTGAAATTACCAAGGCTGAATTCGAATCCTGCGTTGTCGCGTAAGAAGACCCATCGTCCCAGAACCACCCGGTTTCGAATCAGCCACGGAGAAATGACGATCACCATCAGCACCAGCGCAACCACCGCCTGGCGATATGCCGATACACCATTGCGACGAAGCTTCCACACCGTCCATGCAAACAGCAAAGGGAATAGAGTTGTGAGGGCCGGGTTTACCAGCGCTGAGAACCCCGCCAGTACCCCGAAACCCATCCAGCGCTGCCACGAAGAGTCCTCGATCTCCAGCGCCAGCAGCGCACCGCACGCCAGCAGGAATGCCGACACCGGCGGATCCCAAACCCATGTGATCGCCCACCGAAAGAAGAACGGCACGACTGCCCAAGCCCAACCCGCAATCAATCCCACTCTCTCCCCGAACACGCGTTTGCCGATCTGGTAGATCGGCCAGCAGGTCAATGCCGCGAACAACGAATTAACCGACAGGATGACGATTGCCGAAGTATCGGAGAATAGCCCGAAGACCCGGAAAATCCCCGCCAGCAGATACGGATACACCGGCCCGATCCAGGCCGTCGGTCCCGTTGGATCGCCGAACGGGGAACTGAAGCCCTCACCTCGCGCAATGGCTCCAGCAATGCTTCCAGTCTCAAATCCGAATGCAAAATGATTGTGCGTCGCAGGAAACCGGTAGGTGTTCCCCCAGAACATGAATGCAATCCTCATCAGGAAAGCGACGATGATCATCCATTCCGTTTGCCGTTGCCACCATGGGCGCTCTGCGGAAGCCGGTCGTGTCGGGGTGTTCATTCAGTGTTGGTTGGGTGACTCGCCTGCAAGGTAACAGCTTTGGGAAAAAAACATAAGGGGAGCAGATGGTTATCTGCTCCCCCTTGGCTTATACCCTCCCCCAGGTACTTGCCAAAACTAAGTTACTGCAGCGGGTTGTCGGTCGCGGTGGCCGCTGCCGAGTTGCTGTAGCGGATCACGCCGCTGGCGTCCGAGTAGAAGTAACGCTGACCGGTCTGGCCAGGTGTCGCCGGATCGCCGTTCACGGTGTACGTGGTCTGTCCGCCGCCAACGTTGAACTTATAACCGCTCTTGGTGCAAGGCTGCGTTGTGCAACCGAGCACGCCGTCCAGAAGACCAGCAGCCGCGGAGGTCGGTGTCGTACCGGAGATCGGTCCGAGGTTAACCAGTGCCGGCGAGAAGCCAGCATCGGGGTACGTCGAAGCGTACGTTACCTGGGCGGTGTTGATGCTGCGGATCGAACCCACTGCGGACGATTCGTTGGCCGCAATGCGGGACCGGAGCAGGTTAGGAATAGCAATCGCAGCGATGATCAAAATGATCGCGACTACGATCAACAGTTCGATAAGTGAGAAGCCCTTCTGTTTGCGCATGTTAGATCTTTCTCCAAATGATCTCGGTGTGTGACCCTGTGCCCTGTAGAAGTGCACCCCACTTTCCAAGCTGGGCCACACCGTGCGGCCATGCGTGCCAAACGGTGGCTCCTATTTTGTTTTCAATAGGTTAGCTTGTTAATTACGCTGGTAACCCGGGGCTGCCGCAGTGAATTCTCGCGACTCAGAAACCCTCGGAATGACAGAAATTGTCAGTCAGTTTGACCCAAAAGTGTCAGAGTCCGTTGGTTCAGATGAATCTGCCTGTTAGGCGATGAACTTGTTTCGGAACCGCCGCGCTGCCAGCAAAAGAATCCCGATTCCCATTGCGGTCAGCACCGCCGCGTCCACCCACAGATGCGCCAACGTCGCGCCTCGCAGGATGACTCCACGCGCGATATTCACGAAGTACGTCGCCGGGATGGCACAGCTGATCAGATAGAAGATGGTCGGCATGGTTTCTCGAGGGAAGATATACCCGGAGAAGAAGATGCTGGGCAGCATCGTGAGCAATGCCATCTGAATCGCCTCGGCCTGCGACTTCGCCTTAGTCGAAATCAACATTCCCAGCGTTAGAGCCACGAACAGGTAAGGGATCGCGAGGAGCAGCAAAAGAAATACGCTGCCCGAGATCGGCACCTGGAACACCACTCGCATAGCCAGCAGGATCATCAGCAGCTCGACAAATCCAATCACCAGGTAGGGAAGTAGTTTCCCGAGCAACAGTCCCATCGGACGGACCGGCGTCACGAACAACTGCTCCAGCGTTCCCTGCTCGCGCTCGCGCACGATGGAGAATGTCGTCAGGAACGTTGTCACAAAAAGAAGCAGCACAGCCGTCAGACCTGGCAGGAAGAAATTCGGCGAGCGCGATCCCGGGTTGAACAACAACTTCGGTCGAATCTCCACCGGCAATTTCGTTTTCGCACCAAGCAGCCTCTGCAACGATTCATCGAGTCCGATCGCACTGCTCACGTTCAGCGCCTGCGAGGCCACCGAAGAATCCGACCCATCGATCAGCACCAGCACCTGAGCCGTATCGTTGTCCAGAAGCCGCCGCGAATAGTCGACCGGAATCTTGATCCCGACATGCGCCCGTCCCGACACGATCGCATCCGTCAGCGCCTTGTCGTTGTCGACATACGAGATCACCCGAAACGTGTCCGAACTTCGCAGCCTGTCGATTAACTCGCGGCTCTGCCGATGCTGGTCTTCATCCATCACCACCGTCTTCACCTGCCGGATGTTTGTATCGACGCCGAAACCAATGATGATCATCTGCATGATCGGCATGCCGAGCGCGAAGAAGAGCGCCAGCGAATCGCGTTTGATGTGCAGAACTTCCTTGTAGAACACGGCATCGAGCCCGCGAAAGTTTGCGCGGAACTTCGCAATCAACGAATTCACGCGCTCAGTCATGCGCCGCTCCCAGTTCCGCCTGCCGCTTGTACGTTAGCTCCACAAAAACATCTTCGAGACTTGTCTCCAGCGGACGCGTGTCGCGCACGGCTATGCCGCTCGACTGCAATTCGCGTTGCAACTCTTCTCGCGGCACGGACTGATCGATCAGCGCATGAATCTGCTGGCCGAAAACTGTCGCACTCCGAACATAAGGAAGCTCTCTCGCTCGCCTCAGTGCCCGTGTGATCTCCGGCGCGCTGATCTCCATCCGGTAAGCACCCTCCGGATTGATGTCCGGCATCGCCTTCAACTGGTCCGGCGACCCATCTGCGATCAGCTCCGCATAATAGATGTACGCGACGTGACTGCATCGCTCCGCTTCATCCATGTAATGAGTCGTCACGAAGAACGTGATCCCCTGCCCCGAGAGATCGAAGATCAAATCCCAGAGCTGCCGTCGCGCGACCGGATCGATCCCCGCAGTAGGCTCGTCGAGGAACATGATCCGTGGCTCGTGCAGCATCGCGCATCCCAAGGCCAGCCTCTGCTTCCATCCGCCCGAAAGCTTGCCCGCTAGCCGGTCGACGTACGGCTGCAAATTATTCATCTCGACGATGTACGCGACTCTTTCTCTCAGCTTCGCTGGCGTGAGCCCGTAGATCTTCCCGTAAAACTGCAGGTTCTCACCGACTGTCAGATCGTCATACAGGCTGAACTTTTGCGACATGTATCCGATCCGCTCGCGCACCTCTTCCGGATCTTTGCGCACATCAACGCCATCCACCCAAGCGTTCCCAGAATCGAGTGGCAGCAGACCAGTCAGCATCTTGATGACGGTAGTCTTCCCGCTCCCGTTGGGACCCAGGAAGCCGAATACCTCACCCGCCTCAACGCGCAAGTCAACGTCTTTCACAGCCGTGAAGGTCCCGAACTTCCGAGCGATCTTTTCCGCCACAATGGCCGGCATGGTTAGCGGCTCCCGATTTTCATCGATACATCCGCCGACATCCCCGCCCGAATCAGTCGCTCCGGATCATCGATACGGAGCTTGATCCCAACCACCTGGTGTGCACGCTCTTCGCGCGTCTGCACATTTCGCGGCAAGTACTCGGCCTTCTGATTGATCTGTTCGACCGTCGCGCGGAACGATTTCCGGGGGAAAGCATCGACCTTCAATTCCGCCGGCTGTCCCATCTGGATCAGGCCGAATTGAGTTTCGGGGACGAACACTCGAACGTAGATCTGGTCGCGTTCCAGCAATAGAGCGATCGGCGCATTCGGTGCTATCAAGTCTCCCGGGCGGACATCCAACACCTCCACCGTCGCCGCAGTCGGTGCGATAACCTGTCTCTCCCGATATTTGGTTTGCGCGTCCAGCAACGCCGCCTGCGCCCGTTCGTACTGCGCCTTCGCTCCAGCGATCTCTTCCGGCCTGTAACCGTGTTCCGCACGCTTGCGCGCTGCTTCGCTCTGGTCGAATTTCGCCTTCGCGGTAGCTACATCCTCTTTTCGATAACCTGTACTGAATTCTGAGAAATGCTGTTCCGCATTTCGCAAAGCGGCCTGAGCAGCGTCGCGCTCCGCGACCGCGTCGTCCAATTGTTGCCTCGAGAACACTCCTCCCGCAGCGAGCTCCCTGGCTCGTTCATAGTTGCGCTCTGCATTATCGGCCTGCGCCCGCGCTCGATCGACATCAGCCTTTACTTGCGCAACCTGCTCCTGCCGATATCCACGCTCGTAGGCCTCATAGGCGGACTTCGCCTGCTCGGCATTCGCCCTTGCCTCGGCGATGTCTTCCTGCCGATATCCACGCGACATCATCTCGTAGTTGGCTTTCGCCTGGTCCAGCGCACCTTGAGCATCCTGCAGCGCCGCAGTCACCTCGCGATCTTCGAAGGTCACCAGCACGGCGCCGGCTTCAACGAAATCGCCTTCCTTGACCATCACTTTTTCAATGCGCCCGCCGACCTTCGAGCCCACATGGATATTCCGTGCCTCGACGGTGCCCGATGCCTGCAAACTTTTCGGTTTCATCCATGAGAAGGCCGTGGTTGCGGCTACTCCAACCGCGATTAATACGACTGCGATAATGGCGATGCGTTTACGTGTCATGGCACTTTCTCGATTCGCTAAGCTTTCGGGCCTTTGACACCTTCCCAAATCACGGGAAACGTCTTCTCGATGATCTTCGGCAGATCACCGTCCGAGCCCACCGACCACAGAACGATGGCGCCGAACATGGATTGCTGGAACATCATCGCCATCTCCGCGGCATCCACGTCGGTACGAATCTCGCCTCGCTCCTGGCCCAAGCGAAAGACCTCGGCCAGTACTTCGCGTCCGCGCATCACGCCGGGCAGGATCAGAGTTCGAACCGTCTCGCTCCCGGCGAGGCCGCTCATTAGGCTGCGCGTCAGCAATCGGCTTCGTCCCGGTAGCCGAGGCATCACTAGAGATAAATCGAGCAGCACGTCGTAGGTCTTCTTCCCGGTGCGCGCTGCTGCCAGGCCCTCGTTCAAACGGCTGATCTGGATCTCGGCGAGCGCGCCAAGCACGTGCTCTTTGGAAGGGAAGTAGTTAAAGAAAGTCCCTTTACCGACATCGGCGGTTTCCGTGATGTCTTCCACGGTGGTATGGCTAAATCCGCGGGAGCTGAAGAGCTCGACCGCGGCGCGGACGATTCGCTCACGAATCTCAAGTTTCCGGCGATCGCGTCGGTTGGGAGGAGGTGCAGCCTGCGTTGAGAGTGAACTCATAATCGTTATAGACCTACAGCCAAAATTGACTGACAGTCATTTTATAACCCGAATATGACCGATGGTCAAGTTTTAAGTCATCGAAACTGCCGGCTAGACGATCTTCCCCAAAAACGAAGAGCACCGACCGAAGTCGGTGCTCTTTGGCTTGTACCCTCCCCCAGGTACTTCGCCAAGCTTGTTAGTTAACTACTGCAGCGGGTTGTCGGTCGCGGTGGCGGCTGCCGAGTTGCTGTAACGAATTACGCCGCTAGCGTCCGAGTAGAAGTAACGCTGACCGGTCTGGCCAGGCGTCGCCGGGCTGCCGTTCACAGTGTAGGTCGTGTTGCCGCCGCCAACGTTGAACTTATAACCGCTCTTAGTGCAAGGCTGCGTTGTGCAACCGAGCACGCCGTCCAGAAGACCAGCGGCCGCTGATGTCGGTGTGGTACCGGAAATCGGTCCAAGGTTAACCAGAGCAGGCGAGAAGCCGGCATCCGGATAGGTCGAAGCGTACGTCACTTGAGCAGTGTTGATGCTACGAATGGAACCCACAGCGGACGATTCGTTAGCCGCAATGCGGGACCGGAGCAGGTTGGGGATGGCGATCGCGGCGATAATCAGGATGATCGCGACGACGATCAGGAGTTCGATCAGCGAAAAGCCCTTCTGTTTGCGCATAATCTCTTTTTTCTCTCTCTTCGACATGTTGTGGAACAACTGCCTGACAAAGTGCAATCCCGCCGCCAAAAACGGCAGATTGCACCAATGGTGGTACTAGCGACGGTATCTACTTTGATTGGAATGGTTTACAACGAGGCACACCTGAATCAGAGGAGTCGCGTGAGATGCTGCAATACGAGCAGTAGACCCCGGCTGACAAAAATTGTCAAACCCACCTGCGAGAACCTGTCAGCTACCCCAAAGGTAGTAGGGCCGAGCATCAAGGTTTTAAGGAAGGGACCGCTAGCAGGCCAAAAGATCACGCGACAGCTTCAGGCCGTTCAAGTTTCCCAGCACCGTCACGGCAATCGATTCCGGCTGGAAGAACTCGCTCGACACCTGCTGTACGTCCTCGGGCTGGATAGCCTCGATACGCTGGATGATCTCGTTCATGCCGAAGAAGTGGTCGTAATACATCTCTTGCCGGGCCAGATTCGACATCCGGGCAGTAGAGGACTCCAGGCTCAGCATAAGGTTCCCCTTCAGCTGCGCCTTCGCTCGATTGAGCTCTTCCTGGTCGACTGGCGTTTCCTTTACTTTTTTGAACTCGGAGATCACGCTCGCCACGACCTTCGGTACCGAGTCCCGCGAAGTTCCGGCATAAATCGCGAGGCACCCAGTATCCCGGAACGGATTCAACTCGCTGAAGATTGCGTACACCAGGCCTTGCTTCTCCCGGACATTCTGAAACAGCCGAGAGCTCATGCCGCCGCCCAGCAGCGTGTTCATCACGTACGACGAGTAACGCTTTTCATGGGAGATCGGGTATGACGGCACCCCGATACAGATCTGCACCTGCTCCAACGATTTCTTGTTCCGCATCATGATGCGCGGATGAATCGTAGGCCGGTCCGAGTGGAAGCCGTTCGTTCCCGGCTCCAGCTTTTCGAACTCCTTCGCTATCAGCGACACGAAGTGATCGTGGTCGACATTCCCCGCCGCCGAGATGATCATGTTCCCCGGCGTGAACCGCTTCTTGTACGCCTCGAGCATCACTGTACGGTCGAATTTCCGGACCGTTTCCTTCGTGCCCAGAATTGGCTTTCCCAGCGGCTGGTCCTTCCAGAAGTTCTGCGTGAAGATCTCGTGCACGAGGTAGTCAGGATTGTCCTCGTCCATCTTGATCTCTTCGAGGATCACGCCACGTTCCTTCTTGATATCTTCTTCCGCGAACACCGGCCCCAGCACAAGGTCGCTAAGTACATCCACCGCCTGCGGCAGATGCTCATCCAAAACCTTGATGTTGAAGCACACACATTCCTTCGCCGTGAACGCGTCCAGGTTCCCGCCGATGGAGTCGACGTGCCGGGCGATCTCTTCCGCGGAACGGTTCTTCGTTCCCTTGAACACCATGTGCTCCAGGAAATGCGAGATGCCGTTGATCTCCGGGGCTTCGTCCCGCGATCCGGTACGAATCCAGATCCCGATCGAGATCGAACGCAGGTGTGGCATCTGCTCTGACACGATCGTCAGCCCGTTCGGCAGCGACGTTCTGCGAATATTGCGGAGTTCTTCCTGCAATGCTCGTTCCCAAGTCACTGCGTTCATCGCGGCTCCTGAAGGTATTTGTTATTGCGGATATGGCTCAACCGACTTACCGACCAGTAGAATCTAACAAATAGAGAGGCGACACCTCGCGGGGTCTCCTCAGTCACTTCTTTGGATGCATGAGTGATTCTCCACAACTCGACTTATTAGGCCTTGATTTACAAGGACTTACAGCCCTTGCCGAGTCCGGAGGGCAGCCTGCCTACCGGGGCCGCCAGCTTTACGAGGCCATTTACCGGCAGAGGATTGGGGCACTATCGGCCATTTCCACGCTCCCCCAAACCTACAGGAACAAGTTGGCTCAGGAGAATCGCACCATCGGAATGCCGGAGATCGATAAAAGGTTCGTATCGGTCGACGGCACGGTTCGTTACCTGGTTCGTTTCACCGACGAGCAAACCGTCGAGACCGTCTGGATGCCCGAGGGTGATGGAGGGGAAGCTGGCGATGGCTCCGAGGCCGGTGACGAGGAGCAGGGAACTCGCAAGTTCGACCGCGCGACCATCTGTGTCTCCAGCCAAGTCGGCTGTGCAGTCAACTGTCAGTTCTGCATGACGGCTTTGCTTGGGGTACAAAGGAACCTCAGCGCAGGAGAGATCGTCGGCCAGATCCTCACGGTCCTAAACGATCATCATGTCGATCTCGAACGCGAACGAATCAACCTCGTATTCATGGGACAAGGCGAGCCTTTCCTCAACTACGACAACTTCATGAAAGCCGTCCGATTGCTCGTGGAAGCAGTCGGGATCCCTGAATCGCGCATGACCGTGTCCACCTCCGGCATCGTTCCGCGCTTCGAAGACTTCGGACTTGAGCCCATTCGGCCGAAACTGGCGATCTCCTTGAATGCCAGCAACGACAACGATCGCACGCGCGTCATGCCCATTAACAAGAAATGGGATCTCTCTCAGTTGCTCGCCGCAGCTCGTGCTTTTCCTTTGAAGAACCGAGAGCGCTTGACCTTCGAATACGTTCTTCTCGCCGAGGAGAATGACTCCGTTGAGAACGCAAAAGAAGTCGTCGATCTTCTTCGCGGGCTGCGTTCCAAGGTGAATCTCATCGCCTTCAATCCCGGCCCGGAGATTCCATACTCCACCCCCGACGACGATCGCGTACACGAGTTCCAACAGGTACTTATCCGTGCCGGCATTCCTGCATTCATTCGCCGTCCCCGCGGCCGCGATATCTATGCCGCCTGCGGCCAACTCAAGCGCACCACCGAACTTGTCGAACTCCGCTGACCCACATATAGCAACGCTTACGCGAATCTACCTATTGCTGCTGTCGCCCACCGACCGTAAGCTACCCTCGCCTATCGACGATGGCCTCACGCGCTCCCATTTCTTTGCCCGAGCACATCCCCGCACTTGACGGGTTGCGCGGCATCGCCGCATTGCTGGTACTCGCAGTGCATACGGATCTGCCGCTAACGCGCAGGCCCATGCTGAAGGAAGGCTGGGTAGGTGTCGACCTCTTCTTCGTACTCTCAGGATTCCTCATCACCCGCATCCTGCTGAAGAGTCGAAACTCGCCACGCTATTTCACAAATTTCTACGCCCGCAGGGTATTGCGGATATGGCCCGTCTATTTCGCCATCATGCTGCTCGTTTTCGCCTTCGAGAGATTCGGTCTGCTGCAGGCGCATACGACGACTTGGGGCTGGCTCGCCCTCGCGACCTTCACGCAGAATTTCTACTTCGGTGCCTACGGTTGGGATTCACTGCCTGACTGGCTCGGTCCCACATGGTCGCTCGGTATCGAGGAGCAGTTCTACCTCGTATGGCCGCTGCTCGTAAGAACATGCAGCCTCAAGACTCTGAAGAAGGTCTGTCTGGCCGTCATCTTCATCACTCCGTTCATCCGCGCTCTCGTCGCCTACTACTGGCATCACGATGACGGAACGCTGGTCCTGACTTTCTGTCGACTAGATACGCTGTGCTTCGGAACGCTGCTCGCGATCGGTTTCGAATCCGGCGACCTTCGCTTCAGCAACTGGGTACAGCGATTGTCACTGCCCGCGATGGCAATTTTCATCATCTTCGAAAAGTTTACGCCCCAGCTCATCTGTGAGACGTTTCTGTACTCGCTTTTGGCAATCGCGTTTGCCGGATCTCTCGCATGTTGCCTCGCTCCCGTCCCGACTGCCCCGAACCACTCTTTAATTGCCCTCTTCACCTTCGCCCCTCTCCGCTTCGTAGGAAAGATCAGTTACTGCCTCTATCTCGCTCATCGCACTATCTTCGCGCTCGCTGCAAGTCATACTTCACAGCGATGGCTGGGCCATATCCCTGGATACCATCCGAATGGCTGGTCGCAGATCGTCGTCAACTGGACCCTCTCGCTACTCGTCGCGACCCTCTCCTGGTACCTTGTCGAGTCTCCGATCCTGAAGCTCAAGCGACGCTTTACCGATCGACCCCAACCTGCCGAAACCCGCGCCGCTACTGCTGTCTAGCTCGTCATCCCTGTTGTGACGAACGTCACACCTAGCTGTGACACGACATCTACATTGCCCCGTGCGAAGCGAGTACAACGGTGGTGTCGAGCACGTGGACACTTATTACGAAAGGAACCGGACGGCTCATTCGCCCGGCTAGTTCTGAGAGTTATGAAGAACGGATCGGTTCCACATTACTGCAGTTTTTGCGGACTCATACTACCCAGCGTGCCAGACCTTCTGCTCCATCTCGATTACGATCACACCTTCTGGACCCAGCAGTACGTCGAGAGCTGCGAGAAAGCCGAACTGGCCAACCCTGCCAATAAATACCTGGTCGCAGAATTGATCAACGTTCAAGGCATGGCTTAGTAGTACTCTCCCCCGACAGAAAAGGCCACCGCGCAACCGGTGGCCTTTTTCCTGTTTCGGCAAAACTCAATCGCCCGAGTCGACCTCTGCGAGTGCCAAATCCTTCGTCTCCGGAGAATACAGAAGACTGACGAACGTCATCACCGATCCGATTGTCAGGATCACTGCCGGCGATAACCACATGTCCTGCTTCTCGATCGCGCTGATGAACGGAATTTTGTGCGCCCACCAAACGTATACGCCGAACCACGCTCCGATCAGCGCGCCCGAGGAATATCCAAATCCCACGCCCGCGGCTCTCCGCGATGTCGGAAATCGCTCGCACAAATACGCCGGCACGATTCCCCACGCGAGCTTCAACATGCCCGCCATGCAAGTCCCCAGCACCGCCATCCACAAGTTGCGCTTCACCGCCGCGTGATAAAGCACGTAGTAAACCGGTATTCCGAACACCACCAGGAAAACGCAATACGCAAGCGTCAGCGATCTTCGTCCGGTGCGGTCGGAGAGCCATCCATAGAAGTTGTACCCAAGGAACGCAACGAACAGCGCGAATCCATAAATCAGGCTGTACGTAGTTGTGTCGAAGCCTCGCCCGCCCAGCGTCAGAATGTTTGGCAGAAATCCATACACCGAGTAATCCGTCAGGAACAGCCCGGTCATGAAGACGAACACTTGCAGAAACGTCCAGAGCGCCCGTCCGCGAAAGAGGCTGAGGAACGGCGCCTTTTCGATATTCCCGCTCGCCCTCGCCCTCTCAAACTCCGGAGACTCATGCAGATTGCGTCGGATGTAGAGCGCCAGGAAAACCGGCACGACTCCCGTCGCGAACGCGATTCGCCATCCATACTGGCCCATGGCTTCTTTGCTCACCAGTGCAGAGATCGCGGCAAATACTAGCGAAGCCAGCACGTACCCAAGCGGAAATCCCGACTGCACGAATCCGCCAACTGCTCCGCGACGCTCGCGTGGCGCATGCTCGATTGCAAACGTGTGCCCCACTGCATACTCTCCGCCGAAAAAGCACCCCATCAGGAATCGTAGTATGCAGAAAAGTACATAAGAAGCGACGCCGACCTTCTCGTAAGTCGGCAGGAAAGCCGCCAGCAACGACATCACGCCAACTCCGCCAATGGTCAAAACCAGCAGGTGCCGACGTCCGATCTTGTCGGCGTAATGTCCGAAAATAGCCGACCCCACCGGACGCGCCGCCATCGTTATCGAGTAAGTGAACACGATGGTAATGTATTGCCATGCTGCGCTTCCTTTTGGCGAGGCGAACACCTTCACCAGGATCGGCGCCATGATCAGCACCAGCGCCATGTCATAAGCATCCAGCATGAATCCCAGGAACTGCGAGATCATTGCCAGGCGCGTCTCCGGCCCCAGCTTGGTTCGTTCGCGATTTGTCATCTCGATGACCGGCATTTCATGTCCCGACCCGACAGAATGCTCCTCTAGCTTCCAAATCTCAACAGCTTAGGCTTCGCCTGATAGCATCCGAGTAATAAAACCGGGTGGCCCATGCAAGCCGCAGTTGCTTGCATGGGGCTACCACGAACCCAGTTCTCCCAGCCCCCGCTTTTAAAACAACGCCCACCCAACCTTCAGCATCTTTATTTCTACGGTTGGTACGACTCGGCCGAACTTGGTACATGGCACGAACTTCACGCATCTCTTTCGGCCTCATCTCACTTGTCTTGCTGACATTCGTTGTTGGCTGCTCACGAACCAAGCCGATCGACAAGGCCGTAAAACTCGAGCAGCAGGGACAGCCCGCGCAAGCGCTTGAGATCTATCGCGGACAGTTTGCCAGAACGCCGGAATGGGATCACGCTCTTCAAGCTGACCTTCAGTACCACATGGGCGAATGTCTGCTCGCGCTCGACCGCACTCGTGAAGCTTTCTCCGCCTTCAATAAAGCCGTTGAACTCGACGACTCGCACCAGACCGCGCATCTTCGTCTCGGCGAACTCTATCTGCTATCCGGTTCCGTCGATCACGCCACCCAAGAGGCGCAAGCCGTCCTGAATCACAGTGGGACACAGAACCTCGACGCGCTTGCACTGCTCGGTTCAGCCGCAGCGGCCAGCGGTAATGATGGTGTCGCGCGCAATGCATTCGAAGATGTACTCGAGAAGGATCCCAAGCGCGTCAAAGTCGCACTCTCACTTGCCGAACTGCTCAACCGTCGCGGCGAAACCGAAACGGCGCGTGCTGTGCTCCTTCGTGCCGCAGGCGCGCAGCCCAAAAGTCCCGCGCCGTGGATGACGCTAGGCCGCCTCGAAGAGACTCTTGGTCGTATCCAGCAAGCGGAGGAATCCTACCGGCGTGCTGTGTCGATCGAAGATTCTCCGGACACGAATCTCCGGTTGGCTCAGTTCCTCGAACGCACTTCGCGCGTCACTGAAGCTAAAGCGCTTCTTCTTCATGTCGACGAACTGCGTCCATCGTTCCGCACCGCCTCAGCCGATTTCGATTTCGTGACCAGCAATCCTCGTGACGCGCGGCAGAACTACCTCCGTGCCTTGAACGGATTATCTTCTCAGCAGCGAAGCGAGGACGATCGTGATCATCGCGCACGGACGATCGCTCGTCTGATCGAAGCCGATCTAGCCGGTGAGAACTCCGCTAAGCCTGCAGTCCGTGGACCTTCCCCGGCATCGCTGGCGCGCAAGCATCTCGATTATTTCCGCAACGAGATCGATCCTGCGACGCGTGAGATTCTTTCCGCTGAAATCGCGATGGTGGATCAGGATCTCACTACTGCTGGGATTCATGCTGCCGCCGCGGTTGAGATTGCTCCCGATTCTGCGCCCGCACAATATCTCAGCGGACTTGTGAAGTTCCGGTTAGGCGACCTTGCCGCTGCTCGTGCCGCTTGGGAAGCGGGTCTAGATAGCGATCCCACGCATATTCCTTCGCGACTCGCTCTCGGTCAATTGCTACTCGATCAGGGAGACATCGAGGGCGCGCAATCGAATGTCGTGCCGGTAGTTCGTGAAGAGCCCGTGAATCTCCGCGCACTCATCCTCTTCGGCCACGTCCTGCTGGCTCAGCACGACATCGGGTCTGCACAAGTTATTGCCACACGCGCTCAGGCTGCGTCGCCGCGTTCGCCGCTGCCGGATATTCTGCGCGGCAAGATTTATCTCGCACAGCACGATCCCGGAAACGCTCTCATCGCCTTTCAGAAGGCCGTGCTGATCGATCCTGAATCTGAGGAAGCCGTCGAAGGTCTGGCAGCGGCTTACAGCGGCGGACAAGTGAAGCGCGAGATGCTGATCGGCATGGAGAAGATTGCGCGAAACGAACCCGCCTCGCCGACTCTGCTGGAGATCTCCGGACGCCTCTATGCCGACCATGGCTGGAACGAAGATGCAAAGCGTTGTCTCGCGTCCGCACTGCAGTTGGATCCAACGCGTTCCACCGCTGCTCTGCAACTCGCGCGCGCGTTGATGGTCAGCGGTGATGACGTGAAGGCCTCGCAGTACGCTGTACTGGTTCCCGGAATTTCACAAGTCCTTCAGGGTGTCTCCGCAGAGCAGCGTGGTGATAAGAGTGCCGCCATTGATCATTACGAAGCCGCGGTTCGCGCCGGTGATCGCACCAGCATCGCTGCCAATAATCTGGCCTGGATCTACGCCGAACAGGGCTCCCATCTCTCCCGCGCATTGGAAGTAGCAGAACGTGCGGTCGAACTTGCACCGCGTGATGCCGGCACTCTCGACACTCTCGGCTTTGTGCACTTCAAGCGCCGCGAATACACCGACGCCATCAAGGCCCTTGAGCACGCACGTGTCATCGCCCGGGCCGAGCACGCTCCCGAGCTGTCCGACATCGAGAACCACCTCCGTGCCGCTTACATCAGTGCTGGTCAGCCGGAACTCGCAGCCGCACTCCGGGTACCCGCAAGAGCAGCGGGTGCTCCGTAATCACGTCCCTCCAGCCGCTCTCCCTCACTTCCTGGTCGCATCCCAACTTGTAGAGCCAGCCACCGCTGCAACTCTCAATCCGCAATCATGGAGGTTGAAATGGCCGACAAGCAATTGAACGGCATTCGTGTAGCTATTCTCGCGACGGACTTATTTGAAGAAGCAGAACTCACCGAGCCCCGTAAGGCTCTCGAGCAGGCCGGTGCGAAAACCGTCGTCATCTCTCCCAAAGAAGGGCAGATTCAGGCAGTACAGCACGACAAGAAGACTAAGAAGGTAAAGGTCGATCAGAAACTCGACGAAGCGAACGCCGGCGACTTCGACGCCGTGCTTCTCCCCGGCGGCGCTATGAATGCCGATGCGATTCGTATCGAACCAAAGGCGCAGGAATTCGTTCGCCAGATCGACCAGGCAGGTAAGCCCATCGCCGTGATCTGTCACGGCCCGTGGCTGCTCATCTCCGCCGGTCTGACCGACGGACGCAAGATGACCAGCTACAAAACCATCCAGGACGACATTCGCAACTCCGGCGCCGAGTGGACCGATGAAGAAGCCGTGCGGGACCGTAACTGGGTCAGCAGCCGCCAGCCGAGCGACATCCCCCGTTTCAACCAGGAGATGATCGCCCTCTTCTCCGAGAACATCGCGCAAAAAGCCGCGTAGATATCAACAGGCCGGAGCTCTCCGGCCTTTCTTTTCGCCGTCGGCGAAGTAAGGAGTTAAGAAAGTGAAAGCAGTCGTATTCCATGGCATCGGAGACATTCGACTCGACACCGTAAAGGAACCCAAACTTAAAGAGCCAAACGACGCCATCGTCCGGCTTACTGCAAGCGCGATCTGCGGCACCGACCTGCACATGATCCGCGGCACCATGCCCGGCATGAAGTCCGGTACCATCCTCGGACATGAGGGGGTGGGCGTCATCGAAGAATTCGGAAAGGCCGTTCGCAATTTCAAACCCGGCGAGCGCGTCGTCATTCCTTCCACCATCGGTTGCGGCTATTGCTCTTACTGTCGCGCTGGATACTTCGCGCAGTGCGATCATGCCAACCCAAACGGTCCCTCTGCCGGAACCGCCTTCTTCGGAGGCCCTGCGACGACCGGCCCATTCGATGGACTTCAGGCTGAGTTCGCTCGCGTGCCCTTTGCCAATGTCGGGCTCGTACGTATTCCGGAAGAAGTCACCGACGATCAAGCCATCCTCCTCAGCGACATCTTTCCCACCGGCTACATGGGCGCAGAGTTAGCTGAGATCAAGCCCGGCAATACCGTCGCTGTCTTCGGATGCGGTCCAGTTGGCCAGTTCACGATTGCGAGCGCGCTGCTCATGGGCGCAGGACGGGTCATCGCCGTCGATACAATCCCATCCCGCCTCGATATGGCGCGCGCACAAGGTGCCGAAGTCATCGATTACAACCAGGAGGATCCGCCCGAGGCCATCAAGGAAATGACTGGTGGCATAGGTGCCGATCGTGTTATCGATGCCGTCGGTGTCGACGCCAACAAGCCCGACTCCGGTCCTGCAGCGCGCTCTTTGAAAGAGAAGGCAGAAGAAATTGCCGAGATTCAAAAGACAGTCGCACCGAAGACCAATCCTGATGACGGAAATTGGGAGCCGGGGTCAGGCCCCAACGTCGTGTTGAACTGGATGATCGAGTCCGTCGCGAAAGCCGGCACCATGTCCATCATCGGCGTTTATCCGGAAACCATGATGGGCTTTCCCATCGGTCAGGCGATGGAGAAGAATCTGACCATTAAGGCAGGGAACTGCAACCACCGCCGTTATCTGCCGATGTTGATGGAACTCGTTCGCTCCGGCGCCGTCGATCCCACCGCTATTCTCACTCACCGCGGTCCACTCGTCGGAGCCATCGAGGCTTACCGCGAATTCGACAAACGCGAACCCGGCTGGATCAAGGTCATGCTCGATCCCGTCGCCGCCCCCTCCAAAGCCGCATAACTCTGGGTGGCCCATGCGAGCCGCAGTTGCTCGCATGGGGTCATTCAGTTCTTCGGTTCACCCGATCATCCTTCTTCGGTTGTTTGTGGCTCCCATTCTTCGCTTCCACTTTCTCCGCTCGCCAGCATACGATGGTGAGTCTTCACAAAACTCTGAATGCGCCTCCTCCTGATAACCTGCTTCCTACTTTCGGCCTCTGCGATTGCCTCCGCGCAATCCAAACCATCTGCCGATCCTGCGCCCACCGCCGCTCTTCTCGACGCTGCTTCCCGCGTTGCCGGTCCCGGCGCAAAGATTATCCGCTTCGGCCATCTCAGCGCGCCCGATCTCAACGAAGCCGTCGTCGCTGCAGTCTCATCAACTTCATCGCGCGATGGTTTACCTGTAACGAAATTGGTCGTGCTCCGTCAGGTTGGCTCCAACTGGAGTCCCGATCTCACTGTCGACAAAGTGATTCGCAATCCGCAGGGATTCCTCGGAGCCACCGCCCTCGACCAGCTTCGCCGAAGCGACCTGTATAAGGTAGAGCTCTTCAATCGCCTCTTCGATGACGGCAAGAATCGTTTTGTCATTCAGCTGACACCCGTCACCGCGGAGGGACGACCCTCTGCTCCGTCTATTTATGTAAGCTGGAACTTCGTTATCGGACGCTATCAACAGATCAGTATGCAAGGCTACGGGTTCGAACCCGAGTTGCACGAACCACTGCCCGCAAAGACGCAGTGATCCGAAGTTGCTCCTGGAGATCGACCATGCATAAAGTAATCCTGTCCATCGCACTACTTGCGCTCACAATCCCGGCGCTCTCACAATCGCAATCAGGAAACTCAACGGCTATGTCCCAAAAACCGCCTCTCCCCTGGATGCAGGCAAGCATCGACAAATCCGAGAAAGCACTCATCACGAAATACGGTGAAGGCCAACGCACCCGCATTCAGCGTGGACTGAAACAAGTCTCAGAATTTTGGAATGAAAAGGACGGCGATGCCGTCATCTTCGAAGATTTCGTCAGCACAAACTTTGCCGGCGATCAGGCTACGCTCGATACAGTGTTCAATCGCTTTCAGGATCTCCTCGAGCAGTACAACGGTCATACGCAGGAGATCGGTCGCGTCTTCCGTAGCCAGGCTGATCTTGATCGCGGACCCATCCTCCCCATCGACGACATCTTTGCCGGCTACGATCCATCGGCGCACTTCAGCGACGACGCCTTCCAGAACAAAATGGCGTTCGTCGTAGTCCTCAATTTCCCGCTTACAACTCTTGAGCAGCGACTGACCGATGGCCAGAACTGGTCGCGACGTCAATGGGCCGAAGCCCGTCTCGCCCAGAACTTCTCGAAACGCATTCCCGCCGACGTCACTCTCGCCATCAGCAACGCCAGCGCCGAATCCGGCAAGTACATCGCCGAGTACAACGTCTGGATGCACCATCTCGTGAACGACAAGGGCGAGCGCCTCTTCCCGGCAAAAATGCGCCTACTCTCCCACTGGAACCTGCGCGACGAACTGAAGTCCGACTACGCCGACGACAAGAACGGTCTCGCCAAGCAGCGCGCCATTCAGCAAGTTATGGAGCGCATCGTCTCGCAAACCATTCCTGCCGTCGTCGTCGATAATCCGCAGGTCGACTGGAATCCCTTCACAAACGAAGTCAAGCCTGCCGCCGAAAAGGATAGTGATTTTGTTCCCGAGTCGAAGAAGCCTGTGTCGAACTCTCCCGAACCCGACACTCGCTACGCGATGTTGTTGAAGACCTACAAAGCTGTCCGACTGGCCGACCCTTATTCTCCGACCGCTCCCACTCACATCGCTCGTAGCTTCGATGAAGGCCGTCAGATCCCCGAGCAGCGCGTGCGCGCCATCCTCGAACAGGTTGTCAGTTCGCCACAGGTCGCCAAAGTTGCCGCGCTGATTCAGAAGCGGCTCGGTCGTCCCCTCGAGCCCTTCGACGTCTGGTACAACGGCTTCCGCGCCAAGTCCAAGTACAGCGAGGCCGAACTCGACCAGATTGTCGCCAAGAAATATCCGACCGCCGAAGCCTATCGTGCTGACATCCCCAACATGCTCGTGAAGCTCAACTTCCCCAAAGAGCGCGCCGACTACATCGCTGCAAACATCATCGTCGATCCCGCGCGCGGCTCCGGCCACGCCCTCGGCTCAGGCATGCGCGACGCCAAGGTCCATCTCCGCACTCGCGTCGAAAAGACCGGCATGAACTACAAGGGCTATAACATCGCTGTCCACGAGATGGGACACAACGTCGAACAGACGCTCTCGCTCAAGGACATCGACTACTACATGCTCGCCGGTGTTCCGAACACTGCCTTCACCGAAGCGCTCGCCTTTGTCTTCCAGGCACGCGACCTCGAACTCCTCGGCCTCTCTCAGGCAGATCCGCAGGCCGACGCCATGCGCACTCTCAACGATTTCTGGGGCACCTACGAAATCGCCGGTGTCGGACTGGTCGACATGACCGTGTGGCATTGGATGTACGACCACCCGAACGCCACGCCAGCCGAACTCAAAGCTGCAACGTTGCAGATCGCGAAGGACCTCTGGAACAAGTACTACGCTCCCGTCTTCCACCAGAAAGACGTCACCCTGCTAGCCATCTACTCGCACATGATCGACTCGTTCCTTTACCTGCCTGATTACTCCATCGGACACATGATCGCCTTACAGATCGAAGGTCAGGTCAACAAGTCCGGCAAGGTAGGTCCCGAGTTCGAGCGCATGGTGAAGTCCGGTAACATCGCGCCCGACCTCTGGATGAAGAACGCCAGCGGCCAACCAGTCGGTCCCGAAGCCCTCTTGAAGGCCACCGACGAAGCCCTGAACGTAGTCCACTAGCATTGAAACTTCTACAAATAGAAAGGCCCTGGTTATCCAGGGCCTTTCATTCGTCATTCCGTCATTCGTTAATCGTCATTTCTTCTTCAACGGTCTCCACAATACTTCCTTGTAAAACACCACATCGTTCTCGCTGTGATTTTGCAGTCCCATGTATCCCTGGTCCGGCCGTCGTCCGCGCTCCGGTTCGAACTTGAACTTCTTATCCGGCACCGGCTGACCCTCGGTGTAGTCCGTCACCTTCTCGCCATTCACAAAGACAATAGTTCGGGGACCATCCAGTGTGATCTCCATCGTGTTCCATTCCGGCCCGGGTTTTGCCGGCTTCGCCATAGGCTTCGTCAGCGAGTACAAGGTTCCCGTGATGTGGTAATCGTCTTCATCGGATTTCTCCGGATGGTTGTCGATCTGAACTTCGTAACCGTAATTCACCGGCATCCACTCTTCGCGAGGCTCGATCGGGATCCGAATGAACACACCCGAATTGTCGTTCTCGTCGCGCATCCGGAACACGACTCGTATCTGGCAGTTCCCGAACTTCTGTCCTGTCCAGTAGAGCAATCCCATCCCGCCGTGCGTCCGAATCAATCCATCCTCGACCGTCATCTCTCCCGGCCCAACATGCTTCCAGCCGTTCAAGTCTTTGCCGTTGAATAGCGGTTTCCACTCCTGGCTCTCAGCCGATCCCACCAGCACTCCAAACAGCACGAACAGCGAACAGAGAAGTCGAATGCCCATAAGCCCTCCGCGGTGAAATTTGTAATCGCTTTCCCGTTACCTTGGTAACGGCCCTCGTACCTTGGTCACCTCTTCAATCTTCGTTGGATGCCCTATGATCGCTACGACTTTCAGGGAAGGACAAATTGTCTCACCCCAGGTGAGGAAGTGCGTATGAAGTCTCTTTACAGAAAAGCCCTCGTCGTCGCGGTAGTTGCAACCGCCATGATACTGATTCGCCCGGCCCTTCGCGCAGAAGACCGCAAGGTCAAGACGCAGGTCGAACCGACCTATCCGGAGTTGGCGAAGACCATGCACCTCAACGGAACCGTGCGCGTCGAAGTAACGGTCAGCGAAAAAGGCGACGTCAGGAATACCAAGGTCGTTGGCGGCAACCCGGTCCTTGCCGATGCAGCCATCAAGGCTGTCCAGAAGTGGCGCTTTGAGCCCGGCCCCGAAGAAACCCGCGTGCTCACCTTCGACTTCAAAGATAAATAAAGTTTAACGGCCACACTGACGCCTTAGAAGTCAGGAACGAAACGCCAGCGAATACTGCTGGCCTTTTCGTTTTACAGCCGAAATATTCATGTACTCACTCCCGCAGACGGGTGTATGCTCCCGCGCCATGCCGGCCTTCCACCTCGGACTTCTCTGCGGATTCATCTTCGGCGTGCTCGCCGCAGCCTCCATGATTCCAATGCAGTTTCCCGACAAGAAGCGTGCGCTCCTTGGGGCATTCTTCAGCCGTTTCGCGATCGGCGTCTGCATCGGCTTCGTCGCTCCCGGTCGTCAGGGCTGGGCAACCGGCGCTATTATCGGCCTTCTCATCAGCCTTCCCGATGCCATTATCACCAAGGCCTACGCCCCCATCCTCGGCATTGGCACCGTCGGCGGCGCCGTAATCGGCTGGATTCTCGCCCGCTTCGGATCGTAGATTCCCGTAGCGCCGGCATCTTGCCGGCCGTCGTGCAGGCGTCTCGCCTGCACGCAGGTTGTGTTTCAAATCACATACTCCCTACTTCCCGCCCTCCTACAATTCGTAACGCCGGCATCCTGCCGGCAGTTGTGCAGGCGTCCCGCCTGCACGCAGTTTGTGTTTCAAATCACATACTCCCAGCTCACCGAACTCCTACAATTTCCGGTTCACCAAAGGTGTCTCATGCCCATCCGCACCATCATCGAACCCTTCCGCATCAAGTCCGTCGAACCCATCCGCTGGACCACCCGCACTCAGCGCGAAAAGCTTCTTCGTGATGCCCACGGCAATCTCTTCCTTCTCCCCGCGGACGACGTCCTCATCGATCTCCTCACCGACTCAGGCACCGGCGCCATGTCCACCTACCAGTGGGGAGCCATCATGGAGGGCGATGAGAGCTACGCCGGCAGCAAGAGTTACAACCGCTTCCGCGACTCCATCCAGGACATCTTCGGCTATCGCCACGTCATTCCCACGCACCAGGGACGCGCAGCCGAACGCATCCTCTTCAACGTCATGGTCAAGCGCGGCCAGATCGTCCCCAACAACACGCACTTCGACACCACGCGCGCCAACCTCGAGTTCGTCGGTGGCGTCGCCATGGACCTCGTCATCGCGGAAGGGAAGCAGCCCAGCCTGAAGCATCCATTCAAGGGCAACATGGATGTCGCGGCACTCGAGACCGTCATCGAGCGCGAGGGCCGCGACAAGATCCCGCTCGTCATGCTCACCGTCACCAACAACTCCGGCGGCGGACAACCGGTCTCGATGCAGAACGCGAAGGCCGTCAGCGCCGTCTGCCGCAAGCACGGCATTCCGCTTTACTTCGACGCCTGCCGCTTCGCCGAGAACGCCTACTTCATCAAGCTCCGCGAGCCCGGCTACGAGAACAAAACTCCCAAGGAGATCGCGCAGGAGATGTTCCGCCTCGGCGACGGCTGCACCATGTCGGCGAAGAAAGATGGCATGGCCAACATCGGCGGCTTCCTCTGCACCAACGACGACATCCTCGCGCAGCAGGAAAAAGATCTGCTCATCCTCACCGAGGGTTACCCGACCTACGGCGGACTCGCCGGACGCGACCTCGAAGCCATCGCCGTCGGCGTGCAGGAAGCCGTCGACGTCGATTACCTGCGCTACCGCATCGCCTCCACGGCGTATCTCGGCAACCACATCTCCGAGCAAGGCGTCCCCATCGTGCAGCCACCCGGCGGACACGCTATCTACCTCGACGCGCGCGCCTTCGTCCCGCACATCCCGCTCGACCAGTTCCCCGGCGTCGCGCTCGCCAACGAGCTTTATCTCGAAGGCGGCATCCGCTCCGTCGAGATCGGCACCCTGATGTTCGGCAAAGCCGCCAAGATGGACCTCGTCCGCCTCGCCATCCCGCGCCGCACCTACACCCAAAGCCACATCGACTACGTCATCGAAGTCATCCTCGAAGTCTGGCGCAAACGCAACCAGATCAAGGGCCTCACCCTCGCCTACGAACCGCCCTTCCTCCGCCACTTCACGGCGCGGTTCGAGATGCCTGGATAACTACGCGCTTGGGGGGCCCATGCAAGCCTCCGTTGTTTGCATGGGGTTGTAGGTAGAGCGTAAACGACTGACCGGGTGGCCCATGCAAGCTTCCGTTGCTTGCATGGGGTTGTCACGAAACCCGAGTATCACGTGACCTGAGCCCGCGAAGCGGACCGGGTGGCCCATGTAAGTTTCCGTTGCATGCATGGGGTTGTCACGAAACCCGAGTATCACCGGACCTGAGCCCGCAGAGCGGGCGTAACATAATTAGCCACGTGCTTCAGCGCGTGGAAGGTGGGGTATCAATCTCCAGAGTCGCGGAGCGACGACTCATATATCAGTGCGGAACTGCACCGTCTCGCAAAAAGTCGAGACAAGACACGAGAATTCATTCGCGCCTCGAACTAACCTAAACTCCGCCAAAAGAATGACTCACCAGCGACTGGAACGCCTTCGAGTGGACATCTCGACTCATGGAACAGGAGATGATCGTTTTTCCCAGTCGTGCGCGACTAAGCGTTGTAGCTTTTGAAATCGGGGATCGGAACGCATTTTATCGAAATTATCTTCTTGGTCGAGGTCGACTATGCCGGGATCACGTTCCTCGTAGGCCTTTTCCAGCCACTTAAAAGCAGCCTCGCGGTCCCCGAATCTTGCCTCGTAGTTGGCAAAGTAATACGGCGAGACATGGTTGTGCTTCGAGAACTCGAGAAGTTCGGATTTCGATCTTGCTGCTTCGGCCTTATTACCGGACATGGCCCATATCCACGCAACCCCAGCCAGGTATCCGAGTGGGTCGGTTTGTTTCACTTTCTCGTAACTTGATATAGCGTCAGCCCATTGCCCTTTCTTGGCGTAAACATTCCCGAGTCGCAAGTAAGCGGTCCTGTAATTTGGATCCAGTTCCAAAACGCGGTGGACTTGCTCAATTTCCTTATCTAACAGCCCGGCATCCTCGTAAATGAGACTCAAGAGGATTTGAGGCATGATATCCAGCGGTGCAAGATCGATCGCTCGTCTGTCTTCTTCAATCGCCTCGTCAAACCGTCTGCGGTCTCGAAGGAAAAACGCATAACGTCTGTGGGCCTCGGAATTATTCGGACTTAGCTCAATCGCACGCCGGAAATCTCCTTCGGCGCCCTGCTTATCCCAGTCGAACATCTTCAACCATCCAGACGCTATGTAGGCCTCGGGAAGTTCAGGATTGAGTTCAAGCGCCTTTGCAATGGCAGCACGCGCCTTTGGACGCATCACCTTTGGATCTTCAGTACCGAAATCACCACCTAGGGCCGCATAACATTGTCCTATCCCCGCCCATGCACGTGCATTGTTCGGATCGATCGCGACGGCCTGCTCAAAAAGGCTTATCGCTTTCTTTTGGCGCTCAGCGTCTCTGTCCATCCTGCTTCTCAGGAATTCTCCTCTGAGCATCAGGTCATAAGCCTCCGGATTCTGTGGAGAACGGTTACTGAGGCGAGCGTCCTCTTCGGGCGTAAGCTTTGCCCTGACCTGATCGGCGATTGCTTTGGCCACCTCGTTCTGCAAGCTGGAGAGGTGTGCTACCTCGCAGTCATAACTTGCCGCCCAAAGATGGCGATCCTGCCGGACGTCAATCAACTGCGCCGTGATATGGACGATCGTGCCACTCCGGGACACTGAGCCCTCAATAATCGCGTCTACACCCAGAGCGGTAGCGATTTCTCGAAGCGACTTCTTGGTGTGTTTGAACTGCATCACCGATGTCCGCGAAATCACTCGCAACGAGTGGATTTGTGCGAGATCCGTGATCATTTCATCCGTCATTCCATCTGCGAAGTACTCTTGCCCGGAATCCGTGGACAAGTTCTCCAGGGGAAGTACCGCGAGCGAGTGCAAAAGAGGGCCGGGGTTACGGCTCAACCGCCGTATCGTCGCCCCTCCCGCAAGTACGACAACAAGTGCCAGGACTGCAATCCATGCGCCCCGAATTGACTTGGGCCTCTCTACATTCTTTGTTGTTTCTGTCCTGCTGCTGAGAATCTCTTCGACTTCCGCAATAAAGCGGTATCCGCGCTTTGGGATCGTCTCGATGTACCGGCTTTGGTCCTGCCCGGGAGGGTCGCCTAGAGCCTTCCGCAGCAGCGAGATGTTGCGGGCGAGCGTCACCTCCTCCACGAAGGTGTCGGGCCATAACCTCTTCATAAGCTCGTCCTTATCGACGAGCAGTCCGCGATTCTCAACGAGGAGAACCAGGGTTTCGAAAACTTTGGGAGCCAAACGTAGGTCCTGTCCGTCCCGAATTAAACGGTGCTCCGTCGGGTCGAGATAGAACGAACCAAAAACGTAGGTACAGGACGACTGCTTGCTTGAATGATCCTGGGGTGGCCTCGAAGACGGGGCTTTCAACCGATCGTGTGACAAAAAAAAGGGATTCGGCAGCCTTCAGCCGAGACTCCTTTCCGCAGAACTCACCCGGGTCGAGCATCTTAGCAAAGAATAATCAACTCTGCTCGGCTGGAGCCTCAACGTGCTCCGCGCACTGAGGCTGGCCTATGAAAAGCGAACGCGGTGAGAAGTGTGAACTATCCCTACAACTCCTTTGTTTTCTGTGGCGAACAATTTGACAACTAAAAATCAACTTTTCGCCAAGACCTTATCGGCCGTACTCGACCAGAGTGTCGCTCGTACGTGCGCAGCACAACCCAAAAACAGAGGAGATGGAGAGAAAATGAAACGGAAACTGAACGGGACGCGAGTGGTTTGGGTGATGTTTGTTCTAGCGATGCTGGGATCGATGACGACTCAGCTGGCGGTCGCTCAAGATGATACAAAGACGTGTTCGCTAGACTCCTTGCACGGGAAGTACACCTTCACCCAAACAGGGTTCAACATCGTAAACGGAGTTGCAGTTCCGAAAACCGTATCTGAGGTCATGACCTTTCATGGAGACGGGACCGTGACCTTCCTCGCGACCGCGTTGATTGGAGGCAACAAAATCTCCGATAACACTGTCTCGCCAGGATCGTACACAGTGAATAGCGACTGCACCGGCACCCTTGCTGTTCAAAGTTTCCCATTCCCGGTCTTTAACCTGTACGTAGAACCCAAAGGCAAGTCGTTTCAAGCAATACAGGTGGCACCCGCCGGACAGATGCTCGCCGGAACGGTTCACCGGATATCCGACTAGCCGAGAGACTTAAGCTGGCCTGAGGCTGGATCGAATCGGACCGGCGCAGAAAAACGGTGCGCACCTCAGATGGAGCTTTACTCAGCGGCGCCCACTTAGGGCGCCCGCTCATTTCAGGTAATTCATTTCCCAATTCGGGAACGCCTCAAAATTCTTCCGTTGACATCACAGACTCACACTCCGGTGAGGCGTTATCTTAACCATGCATGATTTCATCCAGCGGCGCCCCAAGCGGGCGCCGTTCGTTTTCTCGTAGCACCGCGCGCTTCGTGCCCCATTCTGGCCTCTGTCCAGGGTGGGGTAGCTCCTCGTGTGCCACGATGTTTTTTCGGTTCGCCTTAGGTTTGATTGTTGTCTTCGTTGCCTTTGTTTTTCGATGGCTCGATGGCCCGCTCACCCGATGGCCCGATCTTTCTCGCGCCACTAACGAACCACGATTCCTGCGGAACACCATCACGCGATTGTTGCTGAAAGGAACTAACCCAGTCCTCTAGTACCGAAGTGTCAACTCTCAATCCCAAATTGTTGTTCTCTTAATTTTGATTCAGCTTCTCTCAAACCTGTCCTCCAGGACAGCTACGAAATCATTTCTTGTTTCTGTAGCATGGCTGCCAGAGCCCTCCCGTTGTGCTCAAGGAACAAAATCCCCCGAGCGATCCCCGAAGGAAATACACATGAGTGTGCACCTCCACAACTTCAGCGCAAAACTGCTGACCACGATTTTCCTGTTCGTAGCGGCGGCTGGCATCTGCTTAGCGCAGGATCTGGCGCGAGATCAAGCGCAATTGCAGGCATCGATGACCGGAACCACCGGTCTACTCACAGGAAAGAATCCGCATAACTTCTCGGTTCCTTCCGGGTGGAATTTATGGGCAAAGGAGAATTTCGAAGCGGGCTCATGCGCCGCGGGCACATGGTGCAGCGGCAATTTCAGCACAAGTAATCATCACAATGACGGTGATTCTACCCACACGCACGCGTTGGGATGCACATATGGAAATCCGACCGGGAAGTGTGTTGGCGCCGGATTGAACTGGAATAAATCTCTGCCTGTAGGAACCCGCGAAGTTTACGTTTCGTTCTATGAATACCTGTCGACTTCATTCCGCATGAATGACGAGATGTTCTTGATGCGGTTCCACTGGGATCCAGGCAACGGCCAGCCGATATTCCGCGAAGCCATTCTCGACTATTTCCAGAATACTTCCGGCACCTACAACTCCAGCAATGCGGTACTGCTCTGGAATATTCAAGGCCAGCCGTATTATCAGAATCGACTGCCCGGCAACACGCGGAACGATCCGACGAACTGGACGGTCACAACCGGCCGATGGGTGCAGCATGAGATGTATGTCAAGTTCTCAACCGTGTCAGGGAAGATAGCTATTCCCGGAACGGTCACACTCAATGGAGCGAAGAATACCTATACGCGAACCACAGGGTCGTGGATCACAGATGGAGTCACCGTCGGATCGTCCCCACACTTCACGGGCTTCTCGAATGACACCAATAACGGAGGCGGCGCGAGCGGGGGAGGAGCAACTTCCTATTTAGTGACTGCTGTGACCGATAAAGTGATGACGGTTGACGATACTAACAATATCCTTGGAAACGAGGGCCCGATCAGCGGCGCTACTTTGCAGATCGATCGCAACAACGGCGCTTACGCCTACTACAAAGATGGAGTGAGGGTGGCTTACCAGAACAAGATGATCAACCCTGGAAAAGTTGACTTCGCTAAGGATGATACGACTCTCTCCCTGATGGAGAGTTACTCCAAGCTCATTTGGCGGGCTCCGGTAAATGGTAGCTGCCAAACCAAGGCCCCGTTCACCACCAGTTGCAGTTCGAGAATCGGCAACGGTGCCTGCGGATATCAGCAGATACCCTATGGCTGGAACTCTTCTGGTTACACTCGCAGCGGTTTTACCGGGTCGTTCAACATCCCTATCCCATGTTCGAAAGCGGCGGGTGGACCTATGCCGAACCCACCGGTCTTCAATCGATACCTGGATGACGTCATCGTGCTGACCAGGTAGGCAAGAGGATCCAGGAGTCTGACTGACTCCTGGATCCATATATGAGCCTACGGGTTCTTCGGCTCTGCAGGCATGTCAGCGAGGCCGGAAAATGAAGTTGTTGATATAAGTTCCGACTCGCTTTCCCCGATCAACAAGGTTTTCGTGTGCCTGATGCTTGGCGGGATCAAATTCCGACAGTGGCCGAAGTTCCTGAAGGTAGAAGAATCCTTCATAGTCAACCGAATCAAAGAACTTAATGATCTGGTTGAACGATTCCGAATTGTGCCGGCCCTCGATTTCGGTAAGGAAGTTCGGCCTATTGCGCCTGATTGTCTCCTGCGCTCCAAGTAGCACCGGGAACTCATGGCCCTCGACATCAATCTTCACGAACCCGACCTTCGACAGGTTGTAGTCATCCAGCCTTCTGCACGCAATGGAAACGCTGCTGAGTTTAGGCGAGTCGGTCAAGGTATTGTGCGTGTCGATCGTCGCCAGCATGGGGCGATCTTCCGGAATCCTTAACTGTACCGTTCCGGAAGAATCAGACAGTGCTAGGTTGCGAATGTTGATGTCGGTGGTGTTGTGAAACAGGGAAGCAAGATTTCTAGCGGCATCGGGCCTTGCTTCAAAGGCCAAGACGGAAGCGGAATAAAGGAACATCCTCACCGTGTAAGCGCCGTCAGCAGCCCCGATGTCTACCGACATCTTTTGGCGGTCACACAGTTCTGGAACTAATACTTGTTCGGGTTCTCCGGTTTCAAAGTGCCACGAGTGAATACGGTACTTCCAAACTGAACGCGGGGCCACCTTTTCCAGATATCTACTAATCAACATAAGGCGTCAAACATTATCCCTAAACACCCCGTGGCACAAGCTGATAGATCGACAATGATTTATTGGCGATTGTGTGGTCTACCAGCCTCCCAGCCAGACAGTCGGAATAATCAAGGAATGGTGGCCGAGCCTTTCGCATTGAACGCGTCGTGTGGCCTACCCTTGCGCGCTCCCCAGCGCGAAGGGTGGAGCAGTTCGAGCCCTCAGAGATTTGGAGCACCGACAGTTTCAGCCTTCAATGAGACGCCTTAACTTAACCGTGGATGAACCATCCAGCGGCGCCTTTAGTCGGCGTTGGGTTGAGGGAAGGGGAGATCGCGGTTGAAATACAAAACAAAAGAAGCACCGGCGTTTACCGGTGCTTCTGATGGCTTATGCCCTCCCCAAGGCACTTTGCCAACTCAAACTGATTCGACTACTGCAACGGGCTGTCGGTCGAAGTTGCTGCGGCGGAGTTGCTGTAGCGGATTACGCCGCTGGCATCGGAGTAGAAGTAACGCTGACCGGTCTGGCCGGGCGTCGAAGGCGCGGCGTTGACCGTGTAGGTCGTGTTTCCACCGCCGACATTGAATTTATAACCGCTCTTGGCGCAAGGCTGCGTTCCGCAACCAAGTACGCCGTCCAATAATCCGGCAGCTGCTGACGTCGGGCTGGTTCCGGAGATCGGTCCAAGGTTAACCAGTGCCGGAGCAAAGCCCGCATCGGGGTAAGTGGAGGCATAAGTGACCTGCGATGTGTTGATGCTACGGATCGAGCCGACAGCCGACGCTTCGTTAGCAGCAATGCGTGAACGAAGCAGGTTCGGAATAGCGATGGCGGCGATGATAAGAATGATCGCAACCACGATAAGCAGCTCGATCAGCGAGAAACCCTTCTGTTTTTTCATTTATGCCCCTTCTGGCAATCGACCGTTATGAGTGCATTCGGCCAGCCAATGCGCTGCTGATCCTCCTTTAGTACCACGCTTGATAACGTGCCCTATTGCTTTCATGGAGTTGGGATACAGATCGGAAGGCGCCCCGGCGACTTCATGCGCGAATTACCGTCTGAAAGCGAGATGGCGACATTAATTGTCAGTTGGCGGTGCTAAAAACTAGCACCGATAGGCTGGGTTGGAGCGAGAAGGCAGCGGACGTTCGTCCGCCTTCGTGCCGGCGGGGCGCTGGCGCTCCGGTTTGGGGTTGAGCTGTGAATGGAAGCTGCCCCACCCTCGCAACTGAGGCTACGATGGGGCACAGAATTCGCTCAGAGTTGATGTTTACCCCATGCAAGCAACGGAGGCTTGCATGGGCCACCCGGGTTATTTGGTGGAGGTTGTGGTGCCGGTGCAGTCCCAGTCGGAGGAGCCGTCGTCGTTGAGTTTGCCGGTGCAGGTGCCGGAGCCTTGGGCGGATTTGTATTTGCCGGTACCGCCGGTGATTCTCCACTTTTCGGCGACGGTGTTCTTTGCGGGATCACCGACGGCCTCGTAGCTGTGGTAAAGCTTGTCGCCGTTCTCCATCGTCACCACGAAGTGGCCGCGCGTCTTGAAGCTCGATTTCCAGATTTCCTGAGTTTCGGTGAAGACGCCTGATTTCTCTCCGGCGCCGGACTTTGTGGCGTCGCAACTGCCCTGGGCGACACCTAAGCTGTGACCGTCGGTGTCCCCGACATCGAATGTCTTCTGAGCGTCGGACTTGGCGCAGTGGTATTTCGAGTGGAACTTGGCTTGGGCGAACGACAGCGAGGAGGAAACCAGCAGGCAAATCGACACAACGAAGAGTCTTAGCATTAGCGTCTCCGGAGTGTGGACTGTAAATGAATGGGTGCTTCCCTGCAAGAAAGACCTTGTTGTGCCAGAAGTGAAAACAGCCGACGTTCGTCCGCCTTTGTGCCGGCGAGGCGCCGGCGCTCCGGTCGGGTGTGCTGAGTGGACTGGAGTGGTGGGCGGATGTAGGATGTGCCGCTATGAAAAAAGCTCCCGCTGTAAAAAGGACGAGTTCGAGCAGGCCGAGTGGCAAGACCATAAAGGAGTACATCGGGAACGTTCCGAAGGAGGCGCGGTCTGCGTTCGAGAATTTGCGTGCGGTTGTGAAGTCGGCAGTTCCGAAGGAGGCCGAAGAGGTCATCAGTTACGGCATTCCTGCGTTGAAGATGAAGAAGGTAATTGTGTGGTATGCCGCTTTCGCAGATCATACGAGCCTGTTTCCGACGGCTGTGATCGTTGAGGCGTTTCAGGCAGAGTTGAAGGGATACACCACGTCGAAGGGAACGGTACAGTTTCCGCTGAATAAGCGTTTGCCCACAGCACTGATCAAGAAGATGGTGAAGGCGCGGGTTGAGCAGATATAGGGGCGCGAGGGAAGTACCCCACCCTAGCAACTGAGGCTAGGATGGGGCACGAGGTGTTGTACGGGCGGGACGCCCGCAGGACTGCCGGCAAGATGCCGGCGCTACGAGGGCCAGAAGCCATAACCGGGGTATGTGACACGGTAAAGGTGGGTCGGCGGGCCGCCGGCGCTCCATTAGCCCAATTATTTCCCGTTTTGAATCTGTAGGGTAGAAACGTGATTCAGATCACAGACGGATTCCGGACTTCCACGTCAATATAGCGACCGTGGGCTTTGGATTCACAAACCGGGTTTCGTTAGGTCGCCGCGTCGGCCACCTATTTGTATCGGCCATTGTTATCGTATGGGCCGCGATGGCGACACCCATGGTCCCCCTGATGGCTGCTCAATGCAGTCACCACATGCAGAAACCGGCATGTCACGGCGCGCAAACCTCCCCCGAGAACAATCATGCGTGCTGCCACGAGAAGATGAGTTCGGAGTCCACACCCTCCCCCGATCCTATGCCCGGGTGTCCGATGCACGAGGGCATGCCTTCAGGTTCCTGTATCAGCTCGACGATGATTTGCTGTGCGATGGAAGAGCGTGAGTCCGTAACGCGCCGCACGGTGAAGCCGGAAAAGAAAAGCACCGACGATTCGACAGCCGCTCAGGTCGCAACCACGTACCCCCTCCTTCCTCTCTCTCCGAGGTTGGGGCCTGAGCGGCAACTTCGAGCTGGATTCCGCTTCGAGAAACCTGTTCTGGAATTAAAGACCGACCTCAGGATCTAGACCTCACGACTCGACTGCTGCCGAGTGCGCGCGATCGACGTGATCGTAAGTGACGATGCATCGTGCCTACTTCTGCCAACTACAGGCAGAAATGGGGCACGGCTAACACGAATTCATGAAAGAGGAAATTATGTTGAAGAGAATTTCTTATCTCGTATTGATCCTGATGTTCGCGATGTCAATGATGGCGCAGGCTGCGAGTCCGCAAGCTGGCGCTGCCGATGAGAAGAAAGCGTGTGCATGCTGCGCCGATAAGGCGAAGTGCGAAGACTGCTGCAAGAACGATTGCAAAGATTGCGGCGGAATGAAAGACGGCAAGATGGCCGACTGCTGCAAGGGCAAAGACGGAAAGATGGCTTGCGCCCGCGACAAGGACGGCAAAATGGCCTGCTGCAAAGGCATGCACGACATGAAGGACGGCAAGATGTCGAAGAAGGGCTGCTGCGGTGGGATGTGTGATCGCAAGGCTCACGAGAAGAAAGCTGGGATGTAAGCAGTTTCGAGTTTCAGAAAAGAAGTCTCGAGTTTCCAGTTTCAAAAGCAACAACTGGAAGCGTGGCCCCGGTTTGTCGCCGGGGCCTTTTTCTATTGGGCGGCTTGGGGAGTAGCCGCCGCGGCTTCGTTGTCGGCGAGAGCCTTGATGACCATGCTCCAAGGGTTGAGATTCATGTGCATGCCGAAGAATTTCTCCGGCGCAAGGTGTTCGCGGGCGGCGGCATCGGCAGCCTCGCGGACGTATTCCATAAAGAAGAACGGGCGATCGTCCTGACCAGGTTGGAGTAGATCACTGGTGTAGAGAAGTTTGTACTCCGGGAAGTAGACCATCAGCATGCGCTCCCCGCTGGCGTTGCGCATGGGATAGACCTCGAGACGATTCGGCCCGGTGCCGATGACGGTCTTCTGGCTGACCCATGTGATCTTTGCAGGCTTCGGAGATTTTGCAAGTGTGTCCGGAGTTTGCGTGAACGGTGCGTTGATGTGTCGGGTGAGGATGGCGCGGTTCAGATCCGTGGCGTAGATCGGAATGCCGTTGGCAACGACTTCGCGTACGCCAGCGTAGTGCGGCCATGAGTCGGACGTGGTGATGACGGCCTTGATCGGCGAGTTGGGATAGCGTTCTTTGGCGGCGGCCAGAAGCGCCTTGGTGTGAGCAGGACCGATCGGAGCCTCGATGATGACGAGTCCGTCGGGCTGCTTAATGACAGCGCAGTTCCAGGCGCCGACGAATTGCATCAACGAATCGTTGCCTTCGACGAGTGGTGCAGGCTTGCCGAGCGGCGGGCCATCGGCCATGGCTTGCTTGCGCTGCTCGTATGCGGATTTCACGTCAGGTGCGATGGCGAAGGTGTCGGCCGGGAAGTTGGGATTGAGTTCGAACTTCATCACGGTCAAAGAGTGTGCGGGGATGTCGTTGCGGACGAGATCGGTTTGTGATGGGAGACGTATGCCGCCGGGAAGCAGGCTGTAGTTGGTGAATTCCTGCCAATTGTGAACATCGCCCCAGCCGCGCCAGTAAATGTGCGCCGGGTAAGAGCGGGTCCATTCGACCGCGCCAGGGAGCGAGGTGTACGGGTTGAGGTAGAGGCGGACGGGGATGCCGTCGTACTTGAAGGCGACGCAGTGATAAAGCTCGTCGTGCAGTTTCTTGTCGGGCAGGGCGCGGAGGTCAGGGGCGTCGAGCGCGGAGGTCAGGGGCGTCGAGCGCGGCGAGGATGAGGCGATGTGCAGAGAAGTCGAGCGCCTCGTGTTGATCGATGACCTGCGAGGGTGAAGTGGGGCGATGCTTGTCACCCATGTTTGCCTGGGCGATGCCCTCCGCGACGGTGACTGAGGACTGGGAACCTTGTTCGTTTCCTAGGGAATAGTTTTCGACGTCGTCGCGCACCGCGCGGTTCGCATAATCGAACGACTGTGTGCCGTGTTCGTAGCCGACGATGAATGGACCATCGGGACGTTCTGATTGTTCCTGCCACAGACGATGCGCGCGGTATTCGATGCGGGCAGTCTTTACCGCGCGGAGGCGATTGGCGCCTCCCATGGCGGCTGCAGCTTTCTCGACCAACGATTTCGCAGCCGGCGATGGGCTTTGAGCTTGAGCATGAACGATGAACAGCAGACACACGAACAGGGGCAGGAACTTCTTCTGCACGGACACCTCCTAAGGATGATTGCGCGATTGGTGAGCTCACAATTTATCAGGGTAGACGCGTGAAGGGGCCGGTTGTAACCGAGTCTCTTGCGCAAGAAGCTGTTACAACATATTTTGTTAATCCTGTGCAGGGCTGCGTGCATCCCTTTGTGTGGAGGAAATTAGCTAAATGGCATTCGAAGTCCCACCCCTACCGTATGCGTATGAAGCATTGGAGCCGTACATCGATTCCCAAACGATGCACCTCCATCACGATAAGCATCACCAGGCCTACGTAGACAATTTCAATGCAGCCGTGGACAAAACGCCGGAGTTGAAAGGGAAGAGCGCGGAAGACATTTTGCGCAATTTGAGCAACGTGCCGGAAGCGGTGCGCGGGGCGGTCCGCAACCATGGCGGCGGGCATGTGAACCACTCGATGTTCTGGGCCATCATGGGACCGAACGCGGGCGGACAACCGACAGGCGCGATCGCAGACGCGATCAAGAGCACCTTCGGAGACTTCGCACAATTCCAGGAGAAGTTCAACGACGCCGGGGCAAAGCAATTCGGCAGCGGCTGGGCGTGGTTGGTGCTCGGCGGCAGCGGCCTGCAGGTACTGTCGACGCCGAACCAGGACAGCCCACTGTCCCAGGGATTGTCGCCGATCCTTGGCAATGACGTTTGGGAACACGCTTATTACCTGAAATATCAGAACCGCCGCGCAGAGTACCTGAAGGCGTGGTGGAACGTGGTGAACTGGGCTGAAGTGAACAAGCGTTACGAAGCAGCAAAGAAGTAGAAGTTACGGCTAGAAGTGCAACAGGCGGGACGAGAGTCCCGCCTTTGATTTTGCGCCACGAAGGTGCATCTCGCGAGGGAGTGGCTGCTGCGGATGATGATGCAACCTAAGTCGTTGATTGGTGGCTCGTACAAAGTGTCATGTCGGGTCACGATACGATTAAGCCGCCGGTTCCTGCGGCGCCGGACGATTCACTCTCGGTGAAGTTTGCGCGGATCTCGGCGCGGACATCGCAAATGGTGGGAACATCGTGGATGTTCCTGCTAGCGCTGGGCGGTATCGCAGTATGGGCACTGACCGGGCCGATGTTTCACTTCTCGGACACCTGGCAGCTGATCGTCAATACCGCTACGACGATCGTCACCTTTCTTATGGTGTTCCTGATCCAGAACACTCAAAACCGCGACGCGCGGGCCATTCACCTGAAGCTCGACGAGATCATCCGGTCCATCCATCAGGCGCACAACGAGATGATCGATATCGAGAAGCTCAGCGATGAAGAGCTGGAGCAACTTGCCAAGCACTACGAGCGCATTCGGAACGAGTGCGACCAGCGGAAGGCCGGTAAGGCACTCAAAGAGGTTAAGGACCGAATCCGGGCTTAGTTGGCCCGCTACCTCTTTAGGCGTAAAAGCGCGTAGGTTGCCTGAAATCATAGCTTTGAAGCGAAAATTTCGAGCGAAACTATCGTGGCACGGGGGTGTTTACCCATCTAGCAAGTAAGTGGGTACTTACGATTAGAAGAATGGGAACAGTTCCGAGGTCAGATCCTTGGGCTGTGGGAGGAACAAGGAAATGAAGGCATCTAGATATTTGATTACTGCAGCACTGGCACTGGCGACTACGTTCGCGGTACCGGCTTTCGCGCAGGATCATGACCGCGACGACTGGAACCGAAAGAACAAGAACGAACATCGTGATCGGGACCGGGACCACGACCGTGACCGCGACCGAGATCATGATAGGGACCACGACCGCAATTGGCGGAACAACAATGGTCAGTGGAATAACGGCCGTTGGAATGACAACATTCGTCGGCGCGAGGCGGAAGAAATGCGCGAGCGGGCTGAGCGCAACCGTCAGTATGGAAACAACGGCGGATACTACCCGAACAATGGCGGCTACTATCCGAACGGTGGCTATTACCCGAACACGCCGGTATACCCGAACGGCGGATACTACCCGAATGGCGGCTACTATCCGAACACCGGAAATTGGGGCTATGGAAACGGCGGCTACGGGAACAGCAATGCTGGCTTCCAGAATGGCTACCAGACTGGTCTGAACTACGGAATGCATGATCGTCAGGTTGGCAAACCGTATCGTCCGACCGACAGCCAGGCTTATGAAGACGCGAACGTGGGCTGGAACTCGGCTTACGGAAATCGCGGATACTTCAAGCAGCAGTGGCAGCAGGGATATCAGCAGGGCTACCAGCGCGGTTACATGGGCCGGTAAGCAGTAACGAGTACTAAAAGAAAGCAGGCGACCTTTCGAGGTCGCCTGTTTTGTTTTGTGAAATCCGCAGTCGGAGATACGGGGTCCCACAGGCAGGCAGGACCCCAGTTGTGGCACCCTCCTTGAGCCTTGAGAGGGTGCCCTCGTTAGGGAATGGTGATACGAAGTCGAAGTTCGTATCACCATCCTCGAGGAGGATGACACCATGAGTCACACCGCTTTAGCTTCGAACCTGATGGAAATGGGAGGCGGCGACGCCTTCGAGCAGTGCGGGAACGAATTCGGTTCCCTGCGCGAATTGATCATGTGGATGATCCGGCATCACAAAGTCCCCAACCCGCCGGATCCGGAACCCTGGTTGAAATATCTGACGACGATCGCAGAAGGTCTGCAGAAGGTCGTCATCGCAACCGATTTCAAGGACGCAAAACTTCGCAGCTCGATCGCACTGGAAGGTGTCCGGAGCGTTCAGGCTGGATTGAAGGGAATCGAAAGCGGCCTGCAACGATGAACCAAATTGACGAATAACGCCCACTCTTCGCCTCGGGCGGTGGAGGGTGGGCGAACGATGAGCTCCGCCGGTTGCTTTTCTCGCGTAATTCTACGTACTCTCCTTCCATGCACACGAAACTCCTCATGAACCTGAGCGCCGCTTGGATGGCGCTGGTCGGGCTGATCGCGACCTTTTTGCCGCAGGAAGTGCTTGCGCATTACGGAGCCGCACCGGATCGGCACGCCGCGCTATTCCTGCAGCTGCTGGGGGCCGCGTACCTGGGGTTCGCGATGATGAACTGGATGGCACGCGAAGTTCTGATCGGCGGGATCTACAGTAGGCCGCTCGCGATGGGAAACATGGTGCACTTCGTGGTGGGGGGACTGGCGTTGGTCAAAGGCGGATTGATTGTGGTTGCGTTGGTGTATGCGGCGTTCGCGGTGTGGTTTGGGTTCGTGATGTTTAGGCATCCGTTAAAGACAGGCTCGTGATAACCGAGGGGAGAACAAAGGGTCCTTCGACTGCGCGCGATACAGGTTCGTGCCATTCCAGAGGAAACAGAGGGTCCTTCGACTGCGCGCGATACTGACGCGCTCCGCTCAGGATGACACGACGAAGGCGGTACTGCTGCGCTCCGCTCAGGATGACACAGGGAAGCGCAAAAAAGGGAGCCGGATTGCTCCGGCTCCCAACCGACTTTCGTCAGCAGGTTCCCTTGGTTGGGGATCGTGTGTTCAGCCTAGAACACGAATCTCACCTTCATGCGAACGCTGCGGGGGGCCTGGAACAGGTCCGGATGACCGTAGCGTGCGTCGAGGATGAGCCCGTTGGCGTTTGCGTTAGCAAGCCAGTCATAACCGCTGGTGGTCAAGGCATACCAGTCGAGATTGCCGGTGGTTGGATTGACCGGAACCAGTTGTCCGTTGCGAAGGCCGGCGTTGTAAACGCGCAGGTCGTGTGTCTGGTTAAGGACGTTGAGGACGTTGAACTCGAAGCCGAGTTTCAGCGCTTCGTTGGTCTTGCTCACCGAGATTTCATGCGAGAAGTTGAAATCGGTCTGCGTGAACATCTCTGTGCGTGCTCCACGCTCGATCGAATCGAGGACCCAATTTCCAGAGGCGTCCTGACTGATGTGGGCGAAGTTACCGCGGTTGACCACCTGCTGCGGCGTGCTGGTCACGGCGTTGAGTTCGGTCGTGAGCGGCGTGCCGGAGTAGATGAGTTGCGAGGCACCGAAGAATGACTCACCGAGCGGCGTCTTCAGACGATACCAACCGAACATCTTCACGGTGTGCGGACGATCGGTGGGCAGCAGACCTTCCGCGACGCGACCGTCAGCCGTGAAGCTCATGTGCGGAAGATCGAAGAAACGGTTGACGTTGGGGCTGTGGCGACCGGATTCGTCGGTGGACGTCAGGCCGGAATAGTTGCCGTACAGACGTCCGTAGGTATACGAGATGGTGCCGAACCAGTTCTTGGAAGCGCGACGGGTTAGCCGAATTTCTAAGCCGTCGTAGTTGCGGATGGCCTTGGGACTCTGCTGGCAATCGACCTGAGCGCCGGAGGCGTCCTCGCAAGCTGAGTTGGCACCCTGGCCCAGCGGATACTTCACGACGCCCTCGCCGGGATTAGCGATCCAATACGCCTCACCTTGAGCGGATAACACGCCGACGTCTTCGATGGTTCGATCCAGACGCTTGCGGGTGTACCGAACTTCGAGTCCAAGCTGAGAGTTGAGCGCGTAGTCGGAACCGACTACGAATTCACGCTGACGCATGGGCTTGAGGTTCGGCGCGAGACCACCGGCACAGTCAGGCGAGGTGGGATCGGCGCATGGGACATTCGACGGGACGCGCCAGTCGGGTTCCTCGATGAACCGTCCTGGATAGGTGCCGGTACCGGGACAGGTCTTGCCATTTGCATCGGCCGTCGGGACGATCTGGGTGTAATCGGGAGTGTCGAGGGTGTAGGTGCAGTCATGCCAATAGTCGCCGCCGAATGAACCGCGGGGAAGTTCGTACTTCATGATGTCGTAGAACAGACCCCACGAAGCGTAGAGCTTCATCTTGCCGTTGTTCATGACGTCCCAAGCAGCGCCGAGACGGGGAGCGACTTTGTCAGTGAAGTTGAAGCCGATGCCGGGAAGTCCGGCAGCGTAGGACGGGAGGTATTCCTTGTCGAAGCGCACGCCGAGGTTGACGGTAAATCCGCGACCGAAGGTCCAAGCGTCCTGGCCATAGATGGAGTGGTTCTTGCTCGAGACTTTACCGGTGGTTTCAAAGTCGCGAATGATGTAGTAACCGTAGGGTCCGCTGCAATGCGCACCACCGAAGGCGGGGCTGATGATCGCGCAGTTTGCTTCGCCTTGCGTAATGTTCGGAGTGGCTTCTTGTCCCCAATAGAGCAGGACGCGGCCGGTGTTGTAGCGTTCGTCCACGTTGTTCTCAAGACGGTTCAAGGCGTATCCGAACTTGAAATTGTGGGTGCCAGCGAATTTCACGAAATAAGAAGCATCGGTGAAGAGACTGTTGCGCTGATAAACGTCGAAGTTGGTGGCGAAGTTGGTCGGCATTGTCTGGAACCCGGTTGGATGTTGCAACGCGGGATCGACGCCGCCCAGGCCTTCGTTGCCGAAGATGTACTGGTAGCGTGTTCCGACAGGTGTGCCGCGATCTCCGTAATTCGTGAACCAATAACCGTAGCGGCCGGTCACGACGAAGTTAGAAGAAACGGTCCAATCGGCGCCGAAGGTGTAAGTGGAATTTGGAGCTGAGTATCCGGTATCGGCACGATACTGCCGCGGATCGTTCTCCGAATCAGGATTGAACAGGCCGTTGGTCGAATCGAGTTCCGGACGAACAATACCGCGGGCGTTGTCGTACTGGTAGAGCCAACTCGCATAGGTGCGAAGGCTCGATGCAACCAGCCAGTCGAGACGTCCATTCGCGTAATAAGTGTTGCGCTCGTATGGGAAGGAACGAGGTCCGAGCTGCGGGCCGTCCGCGCAAGCATCGGTGCAATTGAAATTGACGGTGCGCGTCCTGCGCTCGAAGCGGGGGATGAAACTCAGAAATGCCCAGAGGCGATCTTTCTTGAGATAGCCGCCAGCTTCGAAGCCGGGTTCGAGGATGGTCATGGGTTCTTTCTGGCGCTGGTAGTACTGCAACGGCTCGGAGGTGCGAGTGACCGTATCGCTCGCGCCGAGTGGATCCAAACGCAGGAGAGAGTGATCGTTTGCGTTGAGAGCGTCGGTCTGCCAGTAGGTGAGAACGCTACCGTGCCAGGCGTTGCTGCCACGCTTCTGAATGACGTTAATAACGCCACCAAGTGCGCCGCCGTATTCGGCCTCGAAGCCCGAACTCTTGATCTGTACTTCCTGGATGAACTCGATGGGAACGTTGGCGCCCGAGCCACCTGTCTGAACTTCGGTAGTGTCCATGCCTTCGACGAGGTAGGCGTTTTCAGCGTCAGAAGCGCCGTCGATCTGATAACCGGTACTGGCGCCGGAAGATGCGCCGACGACGTTTGTAGAGGTAAGGGGTTCCTGACGAGCGCCGGGAGCCATTGGGATCAGTGACTGGAAAGAGCGTCCTTTGGGAACGTTCTGTATCACGTCTGCAGAAACGTTAGTCTGCACCTTGGATTGCGTGACATCGACGATCGGAGCAGCGCTGGTTACTTCGACAGTCTGATCGACCCCGCCTAGCTGCATGTTGATGTCGATGGTGGGGAGCTTGCCAACTTCTAGAACGAGGTTGGTCTGTTTTGTGGTGCGGAAACCCTTAGCAGTCGCGGAAAGGGTGTAAGTTCCCGGAGGAAGATTGGAGAAACGGTAAGCGCCGGAAGAATCGGTGGTGATTTTCTTGACACCGATCAGCGCGGGGGAGCTGACTTCGACCTCAGCATTGGAGAGCACGGCACCTTGTGGGTCACGAACGGTGCCTCGCATACCGGCGGTGGTTTCCTGAGCGAACGCGGCGGCGACAAGGAAGAGCGCCACGAGCAGCCCAGAGACAAAACGGAATCCCTTGTTCATTTTGATCTCCTGGGTAAACGCCCCTGTTTGCTTCAGGAGAACGGTGACACGAAGGCTTGAGGGACCGGTCGGTAGAGATCATGCCTGCCTCCTCACCCAAGGTGTAGGCAGGTAAGGCACCAAAGTGGAGCTGGTGTAAGTACCTTTACTTTCAACGAGGAACTTAGAAGTCAAGAGCAACTACTCCGGATATCCGGAGTAGCACCTCGATGCTATACGGGAATTTAGAGAGATTTGGGACGAAAGCGCTGATTTTGGGGACGAACAGCCGGTAAATGGGGACAAGGCGGGGGATTGAAGTGAGTTCATGGAATCATTCTGATCCAGAAACAGAACAGAATGTATGTCACTGCCTAATTCTCATCCTGAGTGGCACAATCTCCTTACTTCTACCCCCGAGAGGTGACGAATGGTTCGTAGCTCCAAGCCTCTGTTGGCAACGATTATTGTTCTTGTGTTGATGAGTTCTGCGCTCGCCGATGACCTGTCCGAATCACGTACAGAGATGAAATACATTCTCAAGAACGTGGCTAATGAAATCAGCAAGAATTTCTACGACCCAAAGCTCAAGGGCGTGGATTGGAAAGTAGCAGTGGATGAAGCCAAGCAGAAAATCGATGCGGCGAAGTCGATCAACGAGATGGAAGTCGCGATTTTTCAATTTGTTGAGAAACTGGACGACTCACATACCGGCTTCATTCCCCCGGCATCTGCGACAGAGGTCAGGTACGGCTTCGATGCGAAGCCATACGGTAATGAGGTTCGCGTTTTCGCGGTAGATCGCGGAGGAGCTGCCGAAGCAGCCGGGTTGAAGGTCGGTGACCGGCTAATGGAGATCAATGGGTTCCTGGCGGAACGGGTGACGTTTGAGAAGCTGATGATCTACACGCGCAAGCTGTACCAGATATCACCTATGAATCTGAACGTAGATCGACAAGGGGAAGGCACTTTGACGGTTTCAATCGTGCCGAAGATGAGGACGAGAGCTATCGTCCTGAATCGGGAGGCGAATTTCAATGCGATTTGGGCACTTGCGCTGGACGATTTCGAAGAATGGCACAAGAAATACGGTACTTATCAATACGGAAATGAAAACGGAATCGGCTATGTCCAGCTGCGGGAATTTCCTGATGAGGGGCAGGATTTCCTGAAAGGGCTCGCGGAAAAATCGAAGAATGCCGATGCGGTAATCATCGATCTACGAGACTGTCCAGGTGGCGCTCTAAAGACGCTCCTCTCATTCGCGGGATTGTTCCAGACCACCGAAGGTATCCTGGCGACAGAAGTGGACCGAACGAAGAGTGAGCCCATGAGAATCAAGCCGCAGCGGCCGTTCATCGGTGGATCCCTTTTCATCCTGGTCGACAGCGCCACCGCGAGCGCAGCGGAGTTATTGGCGAGGCATTTGCAAAAGACTCGGAATGCGGTTGTGATTGGTGACAATACCGCCGGAGCCGTTACGGTCGGGAAGGTATTGGAGGCCTCCGTAGGAGGCAGCTTAGTGACCGAGTATGGCATTGCGATTGGGATTGGCAGAGTTGTCTTTCCAGACGGAGAAGAACTCGAGAAGAAGGGGATTACACCCGACAAGAAGTGCCTTCCCACGCAGAAGGACATGGTGGAGGGGAAGGATACTTGCCTGGCCTTGGCGTACAAGCTTGCACGAGAAGCCAGAAATGCTGCTCAAACCAAGAGCACGCCTGCGAATAACTAAACAATTGTACGGATTGGCCGACTAGAATAGGCGTATGGGACGCACTGAAGAATTTCACGTTAATGGCGAGGATTTGGTCAGGAAGTTCAAAGAGATTATTGAGAGCGGGATGGCTCGGCGGATCATCATTCGGGACGAGCAAGATAAGACCCTGGTAGAGATTCCGTTAGCCGTAGCTGCGGTAGGAACCGTGCTGGCGCCGGTTTTGGCCGCGGTTGGGGCTTTGGCGGCGCTTGTGACGAAGTGCAAGATCGTGGTGGAGAGGGTGGATTAACCGGGTTGGCAGCGGGGTAGCTGGACAGCAATGACAAATTGGTAACCGTTGGTTGTGGCGGTATTGGCCAAATGTCTGCTCGTTATTTCGAGGGCCTCAGGGTATTATTCCCAAACTCCCAAGAGCGAGGTAACTCGTGTACGCAATACTTTGCGTGGCCAGCGATCCCAATGTCAACCACAGCGTAGCTCTCGTCCTGCGATCCCGCGGGTACATTTGCATCTCGGCGGAGTCGGCCGAAGAAGCGATTGGCGCATTTGGCGGTAGCGGGGCCGATCTTGTCGTACTGGACCATTCCATGGAAGGCAGTGAGAAACTGGCGGAAGAGCTGAAGAAACTTCGCAACGTTCCGTTGATTATGCTTGCTGGACTGAGCGACGTGGTACCGGCGATGCCGTTCGTCGACCTGCTTTGTCCCAAGCCCGTGAATGCGCACGAGATTCTGCGGGAGGTCGATTCCTTCCTGAAGACCAAGCGAACTGCGACGGGAGATTGAGAGTTCTGCTGTCGTGCAAATAGACCCTACACGAAATGTGTGGGGTTTCTTGTTTTTGTCGGAGCTAGGCGACTGAAGTTGACTTCGATTTACGCACGATCCACTGGATGATCTTGCTGAAGCCGCGCGCCTCGATGGGCTTATAAACGATGAGATCGACGTTCCCCGGCTTGTCGACGAGCGAGGTTCGGGAGAGCAGGATAAGCGGAACGTCGCGGATCTGCTTCAACTGTTTCGCCAGCGCGAGAGAGTTTGTGCTGGCCAAATCATGGTCGAGCACGACCATATCAACGTTGCTGCTGGTGTAAGCCGAGATCGCTTCCTCGGGCGTAGAGGCGCCAAGACAAATGTAGCCGCAGGAGCGAACCAGGAATGCCAGAGCGCTCAGTGAAGAGGCCTGATCATCGATACACAGGATCGCGTACATGAAATCTCCCACTTGGAGAGCCTCTACAGAGGATCGAGCTCTTCCAAGAACCTGGGTGAAGGGGCCTATTGCTGCCTAGAATGGGGCAGCGCGAACGAGTTGTCCAGAGAAGAAGAGGACACCCCCAGTGATTTATTGGCCACTCCGCCTCGGTTCGGGAGTGAGCACTTGGGGGAACTCGCCCGCTTTCCTATAGACGGACTTCTGCGCCGCTAGAGAGCCGGATCCAGCGCGGTTTTCGGCCTGTGATCAGGGGCCAAGACCCTGTGATAATCGTCACAGCCTGCTCGCTACCCATCCCACACAATCGCAAACGGTGCACCTTCTTGTAAACGAGGGGAGAACCGTGTTTTCCATTCAAAAAGCGAAATTCCTGGCTCCGGGGATCAAACGCTTCACGATTGAAGCGGCCCGGATCGCCCGCAAGCAGAAGGCGGGACAGTTCGTGATCGTGCGTTTGCATGATCACGGTGAGCGCATTCCCTTAACGATCGCCTGCTCAGACCCGGAGCGAGGCACGATCGACCTGATTGTGCAGTCGATCGGGAAGACGACGCACATGATGAACTCCCTCGAAGCGGGTCAGGCGATCCTCGATGTGGTCGGTCCGTTGGGCAAGCCGTCGGACGTGAAGGCCTGGGGAACGGTCGTCGTGATTGGCGGTGGAGTGGGCACGGCGATCGCCCTGCCGACAGCGGCGGCTATGAAAAAAGCCGGGAACAAGGTCATTTCCATCATCGGCGGACGCACCAAGGAACTGGTGCTGCTCGAGGATGAGGTTCGCGAGGTGAGCGACACCACATACATCACGACCGATGACGGATCGTACGGCGACAAAGGTCTGGTAACGGACAAGCTGAAGCAATTGATCCAGAATGGCGTCCGTGTCGACCTGGTCCTGGCGATTGGGCCGGTACCGATGATGCGCGCGGTGGCGGAAGTTACACGCGGCGAGAGGATACACACGATCGTCAGTTTGAATTCGATCATGGTCGACGGCACGGGAATGTGCGGAGGCTGTCGGGTGTCGATCGACGGCAAGAGTGAGTTTGCGTGCGTGGATGGGCCGGAGTTTGACGCGCACAAGGTGGACTTCGACATTATGTCGGCGCGTAACCGCATGTACCGCGAGCAGGAGTGCGCGTCGCTGGCGCGTTTCCAGGAAGAACAGAAAGAGCTGGCGACAGTGAAGGGAGGCGGACGATGAGCAACGAAAAGAAGACACCGGTGAATCCGCTTCCACTGAAAGAACGCATGAAGATCCTGCGTCATGGAATGCCGGAACAGGAACCGCATGAGCGGGCACAGAATTTCAAGGAAGTGAATCTCGGGTACGATCCGGAGCTCGCGAAGAGCGAAGCCTTGCGATGCATTGCGTGCGCAAAGCCGGAATGCGTGAAGCAGTGTCCGGTCGGCGTAAAGGTGCGCGAGTTTGTGGACCTCGTGGTGGCGGGCGATTACCTGGCGGCCGTGGCAAAGGTGCGCGAAGACAACGTGCTGCCGGCGATCACTGGGCGCGTGTGTCCGCAGGAAGAGCAGTGCGAACTAGGCTGCGTGCTGAACAAGAAAGGCTCATCGCTGGCGATCGGGCACCTCGAGCGCTTTGTCGCGGACTTCGAGCGGCAGACAGGGAAGCTGTCGCTCCCACCTATGGCTCCGCCGACAGGGAAGAAAGTGGCGATCGTGGGCAGCGGACCGGCAGGACTCACTACGGCCGGAGATTTGATTCAGAAAGGTCATGGCGTGCGGGTGTTTGAGGCACTGCATGAACTGGGTGGAGTGCTGGTGTACGGCATCCCCGAGTTCCGGTTGCCGAAGGAGATCGTGCGACAGGACATCGACAACCTGCGGAAGATGAGCGTTGAGTTCGAGACCAATGTCGTGGTCGGCAAGACCGTAACCGTCGACGAGTTACTGAACGAGGAAGGTTACGACGCGATATTCGTCGCGACCGGAGCCGGACTGCCGCAGTTCATGAAGATTCCGGGAGAGAACCTGAACGGGGTGTACTCGGCGAATGAGTTCCTGACGCGTGTGAACCTGATGCGCGCATACAAATTCCCCGAGTTCGATGAACCGGTGTACGACGTGCGCGGGAAAGACATCGCGGTGTTCGGTGGCGGTAACACGGCCATGGATGCCGTCCGAACATCGTTGCGATTGGGTGCGAAGAACGCTTATCTCATCTATCGGCGAAGCGAGAAAGAGATGCCGGCGCGTGCGGAAGAGATCAAGCACGCGAAGGAAGAGGGCGTGCAGTTCATGATGCTGACCAATCCGACGGAGTTCATCGGCGAGGGCGGCTGGTTGAAGTCGGTTCGCTGCGTAAAGATGGAATTGGGTGAACCGGACGCTTCCGGACGGAGACGACCGATCCCGGTGGTCGGCTCCGAGCATGAAATCCCAATCTCGATGGCGGTGGTCGCGGTGGGAACAACAGCGAATCCGCTGGTGCAATCGACAACGCCGGATCTTGCGACTAACAAATGGGGTTACATCAGCGCGGATCCGAATTCGTTGCGGACTTCGAAGAAAGCTGTGTTTGCCGGCGGCGATATCGTGACCGGCGGCGCGACGGTGATCCTGGCGATGGAGGCCGGACGCAAAGCAGCGAAGTCGATTCATGAGTGGCTGACGAGCGGAGTTTGGGAGACGGCGGCGGAAGAGGTCGCAAAGTAGGCCGGCAGATTGCGAAGTAGCCCATGCGAGTTATTTGCATGGGCTTTTCTTATCTAGATCTGCGCGGGCGGGACGCCCACGCAACTGCCGGCAAGATGCCGGCGCTACGATGTACGGAGTTACAACGTACCCCATGCAAGCAATCGCGGCTTGCATGGGCCACCCAGAGATTCAATTACCCGGCGCGGCGACGGCCGGCGGCGACGGAGTTGCTCTGCTGGCGGGCGGAGTCGGCGGGGATCATTGGCAGGAAAATAGAGAATGCGGTGTAACTCTTGCCCTGCGTGATGCGGCTGTGGAGATGAACGGCGCCACCATGTTTTTCAATCAGGTTTCGTGAGACCCACAGCCCGAGACCGGTTCCCACATCTTTCTTCGTCGTAAAGAATGGCTCGAATATCCGCGCCTGCAATTTCGGATTGATCCCGGGTCCGTTGTCGACGACAGTGATCCTCATTCCGGGCATCGGCGATCCTTGCCAGTTCTTGCTGGCGGAAACGACGATGATGATCTCGCCATTCTGTTCGACGGCGTCGATGCTGTTGCTGATGAGGTTGCCGAAGACCTGGCGGACTTCGCCGCCAACAGCAGAAATTTCGATCTCACTGCGCACCAGCAACTCCAGCCGGATGTCTTTCTTCTTCAGCTTGGGGGCGTAGAGGACCTGCAGTTCCTGCAGGAGTTCCGAGACTTTCAGTTTGTGAGGCGCGGAGGTTTCGCGATAGAAGCCGAGAGTTTGTCGCGTCAGGTGCGACATACGCGCCAGTTCCTGCTCCGCCATGTTCAGAAAGCTTGCGGCAGAGGTGGGATCGTGCAAGTTGTTGCTGGCAAGGAATACGAGGTTGGTGACGGACTCCAGAGGGTTGTTGATCTCGTGCGCGATGGTCGCTGCCATTCTGCCGGCAGAAACAAGTTTTTCGGTCTGGATGAGGAGCGATTCCGATTGCTTACGCTCGGTGATGTCCATGGAGACGCCGAGCATCAGGATTGGAGTGCCTTCGTCGTCGCGCAGGATGCTGCCGCGCGCGCGAATCCAGCGGAGACGACCTTCGGAATCGGTGATCCGATAATCGACCTCGGCATACTCCGAACCGGTCTCGAGGGCGTTACGAATACCGAGATGGACACGGTCGCGATCTTCCGGATGCATGGCGCCGAGCCAGTTCTGGTAGGTCGGCTCGATCCAATTCTTGAGTCCGAGGAGAGAGTAGTACTCGGGCGACCAGTAATAGGTGTTGGTGGTGATCTTCCATTCCCACGTGCCCGACTTGGTGGCCTGCTGCGTCATGCGAAGGCGGGTCTGGCTGGAACGTAGTTGCTCTTCGGATCGATGGAGTTTGTGTCCTTCTTCTCGGGCGGCATCGAGGGCGCGTCGGTAGGCTTCTCCGAGACCTAGGATGAAGAGACTGACGAGGATGTAAGTGACTAACTCCATCCAGTCGGCAGGCGTGCCTGCGTGGAAATCGCGGAATGGTGGAACCCAAAGGTAAGTAGCTACGCATCCGCCGGTCAGGAAAACGAGGATCGCGGGTCGCAGACCTCCGTACCAGGAAGCAAAGAAGACGGCTGCGTAGAGAAGGAAATAGGGTAAGCGGTCGCCGAGGATTGGAGCGAGGAATCCGCGAAGAAGCAGGAGCAGCGCGGCAAACGCGAGGCTGGCTCCATATCGCTTCCAGGGCGCGCGGACACTGGGGGCAGTCCACCCCGCAAACCGGGCAATCCAGTTTGACGCGTCACCCCAGTCTTGCATCCAGAGACTCCGAATCGGAGGACGAGATTGAAAGGCAGTAAACCGATGTTACACCAAAGAAGATGGCTCTAGGAGTGGCCCTGGGCAGAAACTTCGTACAGTGCTGGAGTGAGCGAAAGAACGTGGAAGAACCGAATGTAAGTACATGCAGAGTACCAGCACGATTGGTTTTTGACTTCCTACGGCGTATCATCCCAAGTTCGACGAGGGGATTGTTCCCGCTGAGTGCTAATCAGCAGCACTGAGGTGGTCTCCTGCTTCCAGAAATGCATCGAACTCACAAGTGGTCATGAGCCCCGACAATTTTTCGGATAAGCAATTAGCAGAGCTATCGGCCATCGTAGAGTCCTCCGACGACGCCATTATCGGTAAGGACCTGGATGGAATCATCACGAGTTGGAACCGTGGGGCGCAACGCCTTTACGGCTACACGCCCGAGGAAGCCATCGGCAAACATATTTCGCTGATAGCGCCGCCGGAGCAGGCCGACGATATTCCGAACATCATGGCCATGTTGCGGAAGGGCGAGCGTATTGATCACTATGAGACGCTTCGCGTAACCAAAGATGGAAAGATACTGAACATTTCGCTGACGATCTCCCCAATCAGGAACAGCCGGGGTGAGTTGGTGGGAGCATCTGCCATCGGTCGGAATGTGACGGAGACTCGGCGGGCCGAAGCAGCGTTGCGGCTTTCGGAGCGACTGGCGTCGGTTGGGCGATTGGCAGCGACCATCACGCACGAGATCAACAATCCGCTCGACTCGATCGGAAACGTACTTCATATCCTGGCGCAACAGGAGACGGACGAGAAGACTCTCGATCTGATTCGGTTGGCGCAAGAGGAATTAAAGCGAGTCGGACAGATCGTTCGGCAGACGCTTGCTTTCAATCGCTCGACGAGTTTCCCCTCGGAATTCGTAGTCAAAGATGCGGTCGAAGACGTGTTGGATATGTATCGCCAGAAGATCGAGAATGCGGACATCACGGTCGAACGGCGTTACAAGTACACAGGGAAAATACTGGCGTATTCGGTGGAAATTCGCCAGGTTTTCGCGAACGTGATCCGCAATGCCGTGGAAGCGATGTCGAATAACGGCAAGTTGCAAGTCGTGGTTCGGGCGGCGCATTCCTGGAACGATATGAAGAAAGCGGGCGTGCGCGTGCTCGTGTTCGATAACGGTCCGGGGATCCCCGAGCACGTGCGCGATCAGTTGTTCAATCCATTCTTCAGTACGAAGCAGGAGCAGGGGACAGGCCTGGGTCTATGGGTCTCGCAACAGATCGTGACCCGACACGGTGGGACGATCCGGTTCCGGAGTGTCGTGGGCAAGGGAACTTGTTTTGCGGTGTTCCTGCCACTGAGGCCGCCAGAACAGGGCTTGCGTCGCGCGGACGGTGGCGACGAGCGGGCGACCGTAGCGCATCCACTCTCTATGCGTGCGTAAAACTCAAAATTTGAGATTGGTTTAGGCCGCGCGACGTCGATCCAGGGCTTCGCGTACTTTCGTGCGGAGATCGAGAGGATGGAACGGCTTCTCGATGAGGTCGGCTTCGGGGTATTGCTCAAGTCTCTCGTTCTCGATGGAACCGGTCATGAACAGAACACGAATCGCAGGCCGAAGAGCGCGAATGCGGTCGGCCAGTTGGGGACCACGCATCTCCGGAAGATAGTCGTCTGTCATGAGCAGATCGATTTGGGTCGAGGGATTCGACGCGATCTCGAGGGCTTTGGCTGGATGGAGAGCGAAGAGAACGTTATACCCGAAGCCTCGAAGCATGGTGGTCACTACTTCACACACTTCGGGCTGATCTTCTACAACGAGGATCGTTTCGTTCCCACGAACATCCTTGGCCATCACAACCACCAGGCCGCGACCCGCAAGATGAGTCGCGAACCTTTCCCCACAGTTGGGCGAATATAACCCAGATTGCCGGTTAGTGACTAGTTACCTGCGGAGGTGTCCCAAAGAGGATTGGGATGAACTGCAGGTGAGATAACTGCGGGCGCTCGGGCTGCATCGCGGCGCTAGTGGCCGTTTTGTTTGTGTAGCAGACTCTCGACGGTGCGGTCGATGCTGTTAATGAAGCCGTCCGGCTCGGGCACATGCATGATGTTCGACAGGGCGTAATTCCAGCGCTCCGACTGCGGTACGACCTCGGTGCGGCGAGCCGGAACGGGAGCGAGTGCATATCCCAACCAGACCAATACGCAGCTGAGATAGGTGCCGCTGATCGTCATGCGCATCGCGCTCTGCGAGATCAAGTTGTACTGGTCATGCAGAAGCATGAGGAACAGTTCGATGCAGGCAAACGAACCAAAGCCCAGAGCGATACCGAACAGCTGGTGCTTCTTGTTAATCCCAAGGTAACGCGAGAAAACAAAGATAAAGAAGACCAGTCCGCACTGGAGGATTCGGATACTACGCTCGCCCGTGGTGAGTGCCAGGTAGATGCGCGAATCTTCGGGGCTTCCTTGCATGAACGCTGTGAGCAGCGCAATCACGACAAGGAGAAGCAGACACCAGCTGAAAATCATCTCCCCAAATTCACGGAGAGCTTCATAGGGTTTGAAAGAAACGAGGAAGATCTCGCGAATAACAGCGAAGCCCAGGAAGATGCCGAGAGCGCTGGAAGTCCAGAATCCGCAGAAGTAGACGTTATAAGAGCAGTGGAAGAGGACGAACATAACCGCGTGGCTGATTACCTGGAATACCGTGTAGTTGAAGAACATGGGGTAATCACGGCGCAGGTTACGGCGCACCATGACCACCGCAATCAATGCCTGGATTGCCGGTGACCCAAACCAGAAAAGGTATTCAGTCCAATGCAGTCGCATACCGAGGGAGCAGAATACCTTTATTCAGGTACTCAGGCAAGAGATTACCCTCAGAAGTCCTATAACTTTCGTACCCAATTCGGTTAATTGCGCAGGAGGGAGCAGGCGGTTACCGGAAATACTCAGTCCACCAGAGTGTAGTTTTTACAATTTCGGGTCTCTTGGGGTGCCGAGTGGCCCCGGCACCCTCTAGAGAGACTCGCCTTTAAAGCAGGGCCTAGTTCATGCCGCCGGGCATATCGTACGGTGCGGGAGCCGATCCGTCTCCCAGCAGCGCGATTGCTTGCTTGCACGGCCGACCCGGCCAGCATGGCGTCGGGTAAGAACCTTCACCAGCCTGCAGCACGGGTTTGTTCTCTTTCTCAGCGGCCTTGCAGGGGCGACCCGGCCAGCATGGCGTCGGATAGGAACCTTCACCAGCCTGCAGCACGGGTTTGTTCTCTTTCGCTGCGGCTTTGCAGGGACGACCCGGCCAGCATGGCGTCGGGTAAGAACCTTCGCCAGCCTGCAACACGGGCTTCTTCTCTGCGAGTTTGCAGGGACGACCCGGCCAGCATGGCGTCGGATAAGAACCTTCACCAGCCTGCAGCACCGGCTTCTTCTCGGCTAGTTTGCAGGGGCGACCCGGCCAGCATGGCGTCGGATAAGAACCTTCGCCAGCCTGCAGTACGGGCTTCTTCTCGTCCTGTTTGCATGGACGTCCGGGCCAGCACGGTGTCGGATAAGAACCTTCTCCTCGCGCTGCGGCGAGTTGTTCCGGAGAGCCTTTGTGCATCTCGGGAGTTGGGAAGGAACCTTCTGTCAAAACCGCTGCCTGGGCTGTCTGGTGCAATGGAGCCGTGGAACCGCAGTAGATCGCGAGCACTAACAGTGAAAGGGTAGCCAACCACACTAAGGACTTCATTTGGGGAGTCTCCTGTAACAACAACTGGGAATCGGTGAACTGCGAGCGAAGTATAGGGTTTTTAGTTACTTTAGTAACTAAAAAATTTTCACGTTCTGAATTCGTAAGTCGGGTGGCCCTATATATCGGGTACTCTGGATTTGGTACTACCAAGCGTGGTGTACCATTGGACCAAATCGCCATCGTGTAGTTTTGGGGTGTTGTGGAAAAAAGAGATTACGAAAGTAAGCAAAACAGCGTTGGCATGAGCCATGACAGCGGTGTTCCCGCACATCCAAGCGTCACGAAAACGATGCGCACATGTCCGACATGCTCATGCGAGTTGCAGGACAACCACTGCAAATTGATTTGCGAGAACTGCGGATATTTCCTGAGCTGTTCTGATTTCTACTGAGACGCGCGATGTGTGCTCGCGGTGATATCGTAATGAGCGCATCGCGTGTGCTGGTGAACAGCACACAATCCTTTTGGAGAAAGAACAGCAATGATCAAACGCAATGGCAGCGCGCATTGGGAAGGCGGACTGCTCGATGGAAACGGCACAGTTTCCACCGCGAGCGGAGTTCTGTCGAAGACGCAGTACTCATTTAAAACGAGATTTGAAAACGGAACAGGAACGAATCCGGAAGAGTTGATCGCGGCTGCGCATGCGGGCTGCTTCTCCATGGCGCTCTCGAAGCAGTTGGAAGATGCAGGAATCAAGGCGCAAAGCATCGACACGATCGCTACTGTGAGGTTCGACAAAGTCGGTGGTGGGTTTTCGATCACCGACATTCACCTGGATCTGACAGCGAAGATCCCTGGAGCGGATAAAGCGAAGTTCGACCAGGCTGCAGCAAACGCTAAGGCGGGCTGCCCGATTTCGAAACTCTTTCAAGGGAACGCCAACATTACTCTGGACGCAAAGCTCGTCAGCTAAACGAACGCGGAATTGATCCCTGAGAAGCCCCGGATTTCCGGGGCTTTTCCCATGTCGCGGCTTTTTGTTACGAAAATGGAACGCTGACGATGCAAGCAAACGCGGCATGCTTTGTAGTCATCTCAAGCTGAGTACACCTACTCTGGCTGTGACACAGGCGAGAGCACTTCGGAGTGACCGGTTGAAGTTCACCATTTTCGGACTGACGTTGTCTTCCTCCTGGGGGAACGGTCACGCAACGCCATATCGCGCCATACTGCGTGCGTTGGGGGCGGCTGGCCATCAGGTAACGTTTTACGAAAAGGACGTTCCTTATTACGCAGCGCACCGCGACCTCCCATCTCCTAGTTTCTGTGAACTCAAGCTATATAGGGATTGGGAGCAAGTCCGGCCAGAGGCACTGGAATCGGCTTCGGACTCCGACGTTGTTGTGAACGCGAGTTACTGCCCGGAGGGCGCATCAATCGCCAGCGAAGTATTGTCGCTGCAACGCCCGCTCAAAATTTTCTATGACCTCGATACGCCAGTGACGCTGGCGCGCTTCCGCGAAGGAAAGGCCGTGGAGTATGTTCGGGCGGAGCAGTTACGGGAATTCGATCTCGTTCTGAGTTGGACCGGCGGACGTGCTCTCGATGAGCTGCGTGAATCGTGGCAAGTGAATCTAGCGCGGCCGCTGTTCGGCTGCGTCGATCCAGACACGTACCGACGCGAACCGGAAAGATCGGAGTTCCGCTGCGCGTTGAGTTACATGGGAACGTACGCAAACGATCGCCAGGAAAAACTTGATCGACTTTTTCTTGAGCCCTCGCGTCAGAGACGAGATCTGCAGTTCCTGCTCGCGGGCTCTCTGTATCCGTGGGGATGGCAGTGGGGTGAGAACGTCAAGAAGCTGGAGCATGTTGCGCCGTCGGATCATCCGGCGTTGTACTCCTCGTCACGCTGCACGCTGAACATCACGCGGGCGGACATGGCGGAATCGGGCTACTGTCCTTCGGGAAGATTTTTCGAAGCGGCAGCATGCGCGACACCGATCATCTCGGATTGGTTCGATGGGTTAGATCATTTCTTCACCCCGGGAGAAGAGCTGTTCGTCGCGCACAACGCTGAAGACACACTGCATGCACTGGATGAATCGCCAGAAGTACTGGAGCGAATGGCGGCGCGGGCGCGGCAGAGAACGTTGGACGAGCACACCGGGGCTCATCGGGCTGAACAGCTATTACATTTCTGCGAAGAGGCTCGCTCCGGCAGGAACGAAGCGTGGCGGGCTCAGGACGCTCAGAGCAATTTGCGGGAGGTCGCATGATTGGGGTTATTCCTGCGGCGGGAGCAGGGCAGAGAATTCAACCGCTTGGCTGTTCGAAAGAACTACTTCCGGTGGGCGCGCGAACCGTGGATGGAGTGCAAAGACCGAAGGCGGTTTCGGAATATCTCGTCGAGCGGATGATCGCCGCGGGGGCGAAGCGGATTTGCATGGTGATCTCCGCTGAGAAGAGCGACATCGTTCGCTACTACGCGGAGAGGGACTACGCGGCAGAGATCTTCTATGCAGTGCAGCGAAAGCCGGCTGGACTTTGCGACGCCCTCTTGCGCGCGGAAGCGTTCGTGCGCGAAGACGAGCAGGTCTTAATCGGACTTCCGGACACAATATGGTTTCCTGAGAATGCCTACCGTCCGGTGGTTGAGCAGTGCGCGGACGTAAACCTCGTTCTATTCCCGGTTCTGAACCCCTCGGTGTTCGATGCCGTTGTGTGTGACGATCAGGGATATGTGGAGCGGGTGGATGTGAAGCAGCAAAACCCGGGATCACATTGGATATGGGGCGCAGTCACCACGAGTGGCAAAGCCTTCAAGGCTCTAAAGCACCTCTGGAACGCTCGGCATCGGGAAGACGAATACCTGGGACATCTGCTGAATGCATATATTGCGGCGGGGAATCCGGTACGTGCGACGTATTCAGGCGAGCACTACATGGATGTCGGGACGATCGAAGGTTATCACGCGGCGCAGGACTTCCTGAGGAAGGTGCGAGAGGCGGGTTTGAGGGCCGCTTAGAGCGCGGGAGCGAGACGCTCCCGCCACTGCCGGCAAGATGCCGGCGCTACCAGGACAATTGCTGCTGGATGCCGAATAGTCGAACTGACTTAGCCTTCGCTCTGGTTTCGAAGGATGTCGCGAATTTCGCGATTGATGCGGGCAGCGTCGCGAGTGGCGTTGTCGATCAGTTCGACCCACCTCTTATTATTGTCGTCCAAAGTGGCCTGGCCGAGCAGGTAAGAGGCTTGCATGATGGTTTCGATCGCGTTGCTGAGATCGTGGGCCAAGGTGCGTAACTGTTTGCTTAGTACCAGCGGGATTTTCGGAGTGGTTTCCATCTCTGGCTTGGACGCCATTGGGACCTCAGGGCACGGCCTAGCTCCTGGCCATGACACCTATTGGAAGCAAAACCGGGGCACTGACGTTGTGCACGGTGGCCGCTAACCAACGGGATTTACTCTACACGTCCGGCGCTCCCCCGCGCAAACGTACATGCACTTCCTCGATTGGGCGTATTAACCCGGATGCTAGTGGTTTCTACTTAGTTCTAAATCCTTAATCTGAGCCTAGAATCGCCGCACTTAACCGGTACTCATGGAGAGCGGCGACCAGTCAGGCCGCACGCGGATCGTCCCCAAGGGACCGGTCTCGCCCGTAAGGGCTGGAGGCTCGCGTGCGCCACATCGTCTTGGTGCTCTTACTTACAGGTGCGCTCCTGGCCAGAGCCAATACACCTATATCCCCCACAACTACCCTGGCCAAAGAAACCGGTAACAACACAAGTACGGCTAATAGCTTTCTTACTCAGACCAACGGCAACTTGGGAGCGAACAACGTCAGCAAGGTGCCACTCCGGAGCCTGCTCTATAACGGTTCACATACCAAACTTTATGCTCACCTGATGCCGTGGTTTGGCAACAGCAGCCACATCAATGTTGGCTACAACTCGGCGACCCTCACGCAAACCAACGCGCAGGTAGCCGACATGATCAGTCGCGGCTTCGATGGAACGATTCTGGATTGGTACGGTCCCAAAAACACACAAGTGAACCAGGCCTCGCGCTACCTGATGCAGTCGGCTCAGGCGGCGGGGAGTTCATTCACCTTTGCCATCATGGAAGACGTTGGTGCGCTGAGCAATTGCGCCAATACCCTGGGTTGCAACCTGAACCAACAGGTCATCAGCGACCTGACTTACGTCAACAGCACATATGCGCCTTCATCTTCTTATATGAGGATCAACGGGAGACCGGTGATCTTCTTCTTCGGGCTGGAGAAGTACACGCTGGACTGGAATGCGATCCGCGCCGGTGTTCCCGGAAATCCACTGTTCATCTTCCGCAATGCCGGAGCGTTTACGAAAACACAAACTGACGGTGGCTTCGGTTGGGTCAGCGTGAATAAGTCGGATCCAAACGATATCGGGATCTCTTATCTTGATTACTTTTATTCGCAGGCTCTGAAGTATCCGCTGGAACAGACGTTCGGTACCGCATACAAAGGCTTCAACGACACGCTGGCGGCCTGGACTGCGAACCGCATCATGAACCAGAACTGCGGGCAGACCTGGTTGTCGACTTTCGCTGAGCTGTCGAAGTATTACTCGGCGAACAATGAATTGCCGGCGTTGCAGGTCGCGACCTGGAACGACTATGAAGAAGGCACGGAGATAGAGTCCGGTATCGACAACTGCGTCAGTGTGAGCGGCGCGATGAGCGGAAAGGTCGTGAACTGGAGCATTAGCGGACAGGAGAACACGATCGACCATTACACCGTGTTCATCTCCACCGACGGGCAGAACCTGATGCCGGTGGCGGATGTTCCCGCCGGAACGCATTCACTCGACTTGGGAACTTACGGTTTTGCGCCAGCGGCTTACACACTTTATGTGAAAGCGGTGGGCAAACCGTCGCTTACGAACAAAATGTCGGGTCCGATCACCTGGGCATCTACCAACCTATCGCCGGTAGCGCAGCTGTCGGTGACTCCAAACACCGGTATTGCTCCGGTGACCGTGACTGCCAGCGCTTCGGGTTCGGATCCCGACGGCACAGTGACAAGCACCGTGATCGATTTCGGCGATGGTACTGTCGTCAACGGGAGTTCGGCTTCCCACAGCTACAGCAAGGCTGGAAATTACGTCGTCGCCGCGAAGATTACTGACAGTATGGGAGCGGTCTCGACGGCTACGCAGCCGGTGACGATCGTTGCCAACCAGCCGCCAGTCGCGCGACTGACGGTCGGGCCTGCCACAGGCGTAGCGCCAGTCACGGTCACGGTAGATTCAACGGCCTCCACCGATGCAGATGGAAAGATCGTCAGCGGCACCATCAGCTTCGGGGATGGCACGGTTGTGAGCGGACAAAAGGCGAGCCACACTTATTCAAACAGTGGCTCGTACACAGTCATTGCAACAGTGACGGATGATCGCGGAGCGAATGCGAGCGCGATGTCGACGGTCACGGTAACGACACCTGCGCCGCCTTCGGTGACTCTCAGCGTAACGCCACTTTCGGGTAAGGCTCCGCTGAATGTGACAGCGTTCGCGTGGGCTTCTACTACTTCCGGGACGCCATCGGTGGTCATCAACTGGGGAGACGGAACACCGGTCTCTACTGCAAACACCGCTAACCACACTTACTACCAGCCGGGCAATTTTACTGTTACCGCAACAGCGACTGACGCGCTGGGTTACAAGAGCACGGCTACGGCGGTTGTTTCCGTGTCGAGAGGCAAACTCAAGTTGTCCCATGTCGCCGCACCGAGTTCGCTAAGCCGCAGTCTGACCTGGTGGCAAGGGCAATCTCGGTCGCGCCAGTTGGATCAGAGTGTGAAGTAAATTCAATTTGATAGCTCGCCGAGGCCGGAGGAAACTCCGGCCTTTTTCTTGTGTGAATCCATGTCGCCATACAGGCCTAAGCAAAGACAGTTTAGGAGTAAGAGTCGATTCTGGAGGTCGTGAGGTTGTTGACCGCATCCAAAAACGAGTTCTGCACTGCATCCTTGAGTGCGAACCAAAATAAAACCAATGAGGTACATGAATGAAGAAGTGGATGTGCTTGATTCTGGCAATTGCCGCAGCTGCGTCTGTGGCAATCGCCCAGGTCCCCCAATCTGCACATGTAGTGATGGTGGTTGAAGAGAATCACGGTTACTCGCAGATCATCGGTAACAGTTCTATGCCGTATTTCAACAGCCTGGCACAAAAGTACGGGCTCGCTGTGAACTACTACGCAAACACCCATCCTTCGATCGGCAACTACTTCATGCTGACGACCGGGCAAATCATCACCAACAACGACACGTACTCCGGGACGGTAAGCGCGAACAATCTCGTGCGGGCTGCGTTAACCGGTGGAATCTCATGGAAAGCGTATGCCGAGAGTCTTCCCTACACGGGGTACATGGGTGGCGATGCTTATCCTTATTCCAGACACCACAACCCCGTAAGCTACTTCAGCGAGGTGGTGAATTCCAGCTCGGAGAAGTACAACGTGGTGCCGTTCACGCGCTTCGGGCAGGACGTCGCAAACCACACGTTGCCGAAGTTCTCGTTAGTGATTCCAAACATGCACAACAACATGCATGATTGCCCAACCGGCATGTCAACCTGTTCGGAGTCGCAGAAAGCCGCGGCGGCGGATTACTGGCTCAAGACGAAGATCGCACCTCTGCTCGCGAGTTCCGATTTCCAGAAGAGCGGCCTGCTCATCATTACCTGGGATGAAGGGAAGCAGAGCGATACAACTCACGGAGGCGGCAGAGTCGCGACGGTACTGATCGGTCCGAAGGTAAAGCGGGGATACAAGAGCACGAAGTTCTACCAAGAGCAGAGCCTTCTCAAGACGATCCTTCGTTCCTTAGGATCGAACGTCTCAGCCCCGGGTGCTGCGGCGAGCGCGTCGTCGATGTCGGACTTCTTCTACTGATCTGACTTCGCAGCGACGATGGGCGGCGTGCGGAGAGGTAGCGCTCTGCGCGCCGTCCGAATTTGACATGAGTTGCTCGTACTGTAGAATAGTCAATGCCAGCCAAGTGGTTGCGCGCCCCGGTCCCGGGAAGCTGCGCTAACTCAGTGCCGAAGTGGCGGAATTGGCAGACGCGCATGGTTCAGGTCCATGTACCGGCAACGGTGTGGGGGTTCGAGTCCCTTCTTCGGCACCAATAGAATCTAAGCCCCGTAGAGGCAACAGGTTTTCCAGGGCATTCCCGTCCTAGCGCCGGTTTAGCGCCGTTTTTCTGAGTTCCCAAGTAGCTTATTCGCATAATTGAAGAGGCAACCCTCGACTTGGTTCTCTTCAATTCACTGCTACGCCGAAGATATGCAATAGCTGACTGGATGGCCGCTGGCAGGCGCTCAGCATGAGTACGCCAGCTGCGAGAACAAGAATGAAAACCGAAAAGGAGGCGCTGCCAATTCCTTCAGAGTTTGACTCTGAGGTGTCAGAAATCGCAACCGCTACGTTCCACGCGCACTTGGGGCAAGTGGATCAAGCAGTACTTGCTTGCTACTGTTGATTGCCGATCCAGAATTCAAGAATTGAATGTGGCACGCAAGACGCTGAGTCAGATTGTCACTTGGATGTGCCAGAGCGAGCCAGGTTCACGGTCATGGTTTCGACCATCCATCCTTTTTTAGATCTTCCAAGATTGTCTTTTCGCACTTCTCTCGAAGCTTGAATGTGGTTGACGTCCTGCAACTTCCCGCCGAGTGGATCCATGGGAGGCAGCCCTGGCATGTAGATATCATTGCTACCCGAGCTGCAGTTGTATCGATTGCACTGGGACCAAGTTGACTTGCCAATAATCTTGACCGGCTCAGGTCGACCGGAATGCGGGTCGGTTATGCCGATCCCGTAGGAAGACTTGTCTTGACTGATACTGACGTTCAACTCGATGGGCTTTGTTCCCCCACCTGTTGATTCTCCGCTGGAGGAGGTGTCCATGATGAAACCGCCGCCCGCGACTTTCTGCCGATTCTCCGCGCGGCTCTTCTGCTCAATGTATGCGTCCATGGTCCCGATACCATCTTTCACAGTAATCGTGATGCGCGTGACGCCTGAACTCGACCAGGTTTGGTAGTCATCGCTCCCCTCATCGCCGCCGCTCTGTTTCATGTAACTGATTTGCCCGCTCCAGCCGGTGCCTAAGCCGGTCTTCCATTCGCCCACCGCTGTTCCGGCTCGGGAAAATGCGCCAACCGCGAATCCGGCTGAGCTGCTTTTCTGCTTTGGAGCGGTGTAAGCAAAGCGAAGCGGGGTTCCGACCACCGACAATCCATTGCTTGGTTCGACGAAACCGCTGTGCGCTTTCGCATCGACGAAGCGGGCCGGTACAGTTTCGCCGCTCTTTGTCTTCACCACGGCGTTTACGCGAGTCTCGGTGCCCAGTGGAGGCTGTAGTGTGTTGCCCGGCGGATCGAAAACGACATCCACACACAGTCCGGGCCTAGCATCCGAATACCCCTTGCGGACTTCGCCTCCATACCATTTCGTCTGAGCCACGGAATAGTAGATGCCGGCCCAGTAGCCAAGAGCTAACCCCGTTGTGACCGCCTCCGAGTAATGGCCCTTGCTCGGATCACCACCGGAGAAAGGGCCAATGTTCGGAACTGCCTGGTTCGGTTCCACAACGATCGGGATCGAGATGTGTTGAGGCGTACTGGGGACGGCAGGTGATGTGAGCGCACCATTCTTGTTCCGAGTGTTTTCTGTGACGGTATAGGTATAGTCCATCTCGCCCTTGACAGGCCCCTCCAGAAGCGCGTCATCGCCGACTTGGCCTTTGTACTTGGCCTTCATGCTCATTTCAATCTGCACTGTACTGCCCGCGTTCGTATGTTTGATTTTCATGGAGTATTCGCCAGTTCCGTCGGCCGTCCCGTCCGCGTAGGGGCATGTCCGGATCTGGTTGGCAAGCGTCATTGTCGCGACGATGGATTGGCCTGCCGTCTCCGGGACCTTGCCTACAGCAGTTACAGTCGCAGTATCCGTGCGACCCTCATAGCCGGGGGGCGCTTGATGGCCGTCGTTATTTCTCTTGATGTCCCACTTGGTTTCGTCGCTCGGAATTTGAATGGGAGCTTGACCCAAGATTGGGAGAGTGAGCACGACGAAGCCAGTAAAGAGCACAGATCTCAAAACGCTGGGGAGGGTTAGTCCCGTTGAGTAGCAACGTCGAGCTTTAGCGGTCAATTGACCCTCCTATCATTCCATTGTCGTTATGACTGCAAGACTCTCCCGCCATGTAGCACACTGCTCTGCGGACGTCAGTCGATGCGCTTGGAATAGCATTCATTCTCATCATCAGCACTCGCTAGGGACAGCTTTGGTATCCGAGCTGTCCCATCAACCAAGCGGGCAAGAAGAACGGGCCCGTATCTTTTGTCCAGAATGCTTTGTAAGCGGCTTGGGCGTGTGGCATGGAGTGGGCGGAGCATACCGCCGCATAGATCAGGTCCTTATTCTGATAGAAATTGTTGGGAACTGTGAAGTCGAGGTTACTTGGCCCAGCCAGGTGGCACATAATGCAATACGGCTTTATTGCTGTGTTGTAGATGTTCGCCTGTTGCTTCCACGTTTGTGGGACATAGTTTGAATCGCCCGGACCGGTAGCGACGCGAGGGTCCATACCGTAGAGCCCGCTCAAATACCGCGAGACGGCAGCCGATGGAGAGGTACCCATCACCATCTGGTTGATCTTCCGTACATTGTTGGCGTCGAAACCCTCAGCTGGCGTGATCAGTCCCGGATCGATCGGCAACAGTGTTGCTCCAGTAACGCCGTTCACGGTGACTTTTCCGCCATGGCAGGCGAGACAGGCATTGGGCGGGTACTTCGTGCCTTCAGAGTCGAAACCTACATGGTCGGTGAGTGTGTAGGCAGAAGTAAGCCGTTGTCCTGGCGGAGTGTGATCAATGGTCCACGAGTCATAACTGACCCAATCAAAGGCTTCAAACTTTGGGTCGGCAGAAACGAAGTTCAGGTACCACGAAAAATCCGTTTGCTTGACGACAAGCTGAAGACCATGATCACTGGTCTTCGCGTAGCAGACGATTCGGCCGTTCGGCTTCCCTATGTTCCAGCAGCCCGTCACTCGCGTGCTATTTTCAAATTCGGTGACGTTGCTATATCGAGCGGCCTGATCATCCGTCCACGCGCTGCCAAAGGTGCCACACCACGCTGAGGTGCCACATCCATCACCAACATCTGGGAACAGAGCCAGCGGATCGAGTGACAACCCCAAGTAAACCATCACGTCTTTAAAGTTTGTCCCAGGAACGCACTGGCTACACAGAGAGAGGTAGTGCGCCAAAGCGGAGGCGGAACTGCCCGCGCCGTTGCTCTTTGTGAGCCATTGTGGAGAGTGTGGTGGCGGGTAGCGAACCATCGTCGATGCTGTGGCTTCGGTAGTCGGGTCCCACTTGTCCACGCTGTTCACAGCAGCAAGCCGCCAGGTTCCGGGACCCGGAGGCACATTCTGCACGGCCGGCGGAGGCGGAGAGACACCTTGTCCGCCGGAATTAGTAGTTGCGGGGAAGTATTGTCCCGCAGAAGATACACCTGTACCTTCCAAACGATATTTGCTGGCGCCGGAAACTGGTGCCCAGGCAAATTCGACCACACCATTTCCGACATGCTTCGCGGTGAAGCTGCTAGGCGCAGGCAAAGGCGCCAGCGCCGAAGCGAGAGGACTGTTTAGTGCAGACTGGCTCGGCATGCCGGCGAGATTAGCTGCCTGTGGGTTCAGCGCTGAAGTCGTGTTCGTAGCGACAGCTGAACGTTGGCCCGTGTTTGCCGGGACTTGAGGAATTCCGCTGACCGGTCTGGGTACATTGGAAAGGAGAGGACCTGTTGTTGCTTGTGGCGCGCCACTGCTGCCTTCCATGAATTGCCATTGGCAATTCGCCGTGGCTCCTCCTACTGTTTGCAATGGGCCCACTGCGGCGTTAACGGGCATCGAGGTTGAACCCGAAACGTTAGTGCTCGTCGCCGCGTCCTGAATCGCGGGGAATTGCCACTCGAATTCTGTAAATGAAACTGTCGTTGGATTCTGCGCAATCCCGGAGACCGCAATTTGCCGTGATCCGGTGATCGCCCCATTCGACCGCAGCTGTGAATGCCACGATTTGATGATCAACTGATTGTCGGAGGCGCGAATGAATATCGCCAGTGGCGCGTCCATGGGCGCAACGGCGGTTTTCCACTGCATTGTTGTCGTCTGAATGCTCTCAACGCCCTTTGCTACACCCTCGCCGACTACGCTCCAAGTGGCGGGATACACCTGAATGGCGCCTTGTTGAACAGGTGCACCGTTAATCGCCCAAGTTTGGGTTTCGCGGTAAGCATAACTCGGCGATTGAACTGTAAGCTGGCACTGCGCCTGACCGGACCAGGTTCGAATTGCAGGCAACTGAGATGATCCAGGTTGCCAGAAAACGACGACCAGTAAGGCGGCCAACCATAGTCTTCGATGGACACCATTGGTCAATTGAGTGCTCCTACTTGAATTGCCACTATCTTCGCCCATGCTCTGAAGGTCGCTGTTGTCCATGTTGCACATTTCAGTTGCACGACTGAGAGAGATGGAACACCGATCGCAGTGTCTGCCTGCGTACCTGCTCCGGAGATGCTGGCAAGACCTGTATCTGTATTGCAGGTAAAGGTGGGAGTACCAGTATTTGAAGTATCCGAAAAACTGAGGGGGTGGACGGTCACGAAGAGCGCGTATACGTGGGGGGGTAAGTTCCATGATGCCACATCGTTCCATTGGCTTCCGCTGAACTGGATGATGCACGTGGATTCGAAGGCGTGGCTGAGACCAGAATTGGTGTCAGCCATGGGATTGGGTTGCGAGCAAATTACGCCGTCACTTGTGCGACCCAAAATCACAGCTACGACTTTGGAAGTCGAGGTTAGCGGGATACCTGAAATGGTCGTATTGGCAGTCGTCGATGTTGGAACTCCGGTCGGCGTAGAAACCGACTTAGCCGCAATAATTGGTTGCGGCAATCCGCCGCTGAGCTTGCTGATCTGCCAGCTGCAATTCGCAGTGCCGCCCGGGGAAGAGCTCGTTTGCAACGGCAATAAGGTTGGGCTGATCGCGATCGTAGCCGAACCACTCACGTTTAAGCTGGTCGGTGAATCTTCTATGACCGGCAACGTCCACTCATTCGTTGGATACAAGAGAGTGCCCGGAGTCGGGAGTACCTGCGCGCCGGTTACACCCGAGGGCCAGTAAAGCAGCGAATGATAAGACTTGATCACCAGTCGGTTGTCGCTGCTGCGGATGAAGATCGCGATCGGTGCGCTCATCGGCTGCACGTTGACGGTCCACTGCGCGGTTCGGGTCGGCTGTTGCAGCGCACCCTGGCCGCTGGAACTCCACTCTGCGGGATAGACGTCGATCGTGCCCGACATTGTCGGCGCTGCGCCCGTGAGTTTCCATGTCTGCGTCTCCTGGTGCGTGTAGCCATTCGCCTGGACAGACAACTGGCACTGTACCTGTCCTGTCCAGGTTGCGTTCTGGCAAAACGCCGGCAACACCGTGCAGGCAAGAATCATGCATACCAGCAATCTTGTTGGAGAAAATGTTAGTCGTTCCATCGCGCCTCTCGCCCGAATTCTGAGGGATTGGCCCCGGCTGGCCGCATGAATCAGCCGGGGCTTTCGTTCGCCGTACGTTCGTTTACGGCTCTGTTGCCTCCCTAACTCCACGATCACTGCTGTCAGTGAGCGGTCATTCCGGAAGGCTGAAATCGTAGATTCGTCCACTGGTGGCGCCGCCTGTGCCACGACCGCTTTCCGTGCCGTTCACTTGCTGGCCTGTAGCCATGAAGAATGCGTACTCGCCTGGCTTCAGGTCCTGATGCAACGAAACCTTGTACGTGCGAATGCCGACGTGCTCCGCTTCGAATTCGATCTCCTTGTCAGACTTAAGTCCGGCCTTGCCGCCGCCGAGTTTGCCGCCCAAACTCCCGATCTGAAATTCTCGGCGGTCACCTTTCTTATTGAGTTTCACCAGGGTGTAATCGGAAGAGCTTCCGCCGTCAGGAACGTAAACATAGAAGACCGGACGGCGTTCACGGATGAGGTGTCGCGAGTGTGCTCCGTTCAGGGTCGCATCCCAATGGAAACCGCGGAAACCCATGCTGAACATGCTGCCGGCTTTGCCGCCGATCTTTGCACTGCTCAACACCTGGCCGTCGATCATCACGAATCGTGTGCCGTCCTTCCAGTACACGCCCACTTCGGGAGGGGGTAAGTTGGAGTCGACAGTCAACGGCGCTGCCTGCACCACTACTGTCGGCGCGGGCGGCGCCGGATTGATCATGACGCGGATCACTCCTTCGGGGACATTAGCAGCTTTCAACGTCTTCAGCCCGTCCAGTGTCGTATTGAACGCGAGTCCGCTTGGGTCGACGGCGTTTGCAGCCCGGATCTTTGCCACAATCACATCCTCCGCCAGTCCTAGCTGCACCATCCCGATCACGTCTTCATTCGTAAGCCGCTTTTGCAGGGCGTCTTGAGCAACCGCCGGCAGAATCAGCAGGAGTGCCAGCAATCCTGTTGTAAGAAGTAAGACTGGACTGAGAATCCTCACGTGAGTTCCTCGCAATGTTCAAACCGCCCCAGAGTTCCTACTTCTTGACCGCTTCGGTCAGGATGGCCGTCGCGGCTTGCTGGATGAGCGGACTCAGGACGTCCTCTCCGTCGCTCTTTGCTTTGCCCTTAAGGGTGTTTTCGAGTTTCGGCTTAGTCTGCCCGGTGGGAAGCAGTTGATAACTCAAGGTGACATCGTCTTTTGACTTCACCTGCCCGTTAAACTGCGCCAGTTGATTCACGGCCTGCTGCTGGGCGGACATGGTCGCAATCTGCGATGCGGCGACCTGCGCTGCAGCCATACTGCCCATCTTGCTCATCATTCCGACGGGAGTCGCGTTGGCCGCAACACTCCCGAACTTCATGAACTTCCCTAGACCGCCAGAATTTGCGTGCTTCACATCAACGGCGGTGAACAGCAAATAATCGCATTGTTTTTGCTGTGCTTCCGCTTGCGCCTGTATCGGAAGACGAGCATCGAGTCCCACGATGTCGACTGCGGGGCCTCCCATCAGCAGTACGATCGAGTTACGGATGGGGGTTCCATAGTCGGCCGCGGCGTTGTTCCCTTGTCCCACCTGGGCTTGGCTGGGAACCACGCCAATTCGAATCATTCCCGGAGCTTTCGGCCCCACCGGTTGCGGCGGTGGCGCCACCGCACCTCCCATAGGAGCCACTTGTGGCATTGGCATCTGCCCGAAGAGCGGCGTTACCAATAACGTAAGCACTAGGGTAGACAACAGTTTGGACAGAGTTGACGGGCGGATAAGGATCGCAGCCTTGGACATGGAATTGCTCCTTTGGAAACGAGCGGCTCTTTGCTTACCTAGAACCGGGCCTTCTATCTGTTGATTTTTCGCTGACCCCACGGTGCAGCAATCGAAGCTGGAAAATCGTGGGCACACGATGCTTGGTGGATCTGGGGTGGGTCAATACGTCCGGGGTAAGTTGGGGGTGAGTTTCTGGTGAGGAAAGCCAAGGGCTTGTTTATCAACCTGCTACACAGTTCAGGCTATAATGTCGCCTCCCCCTGAAAGAAACTGTCTGTGCCGGAGTTTTCGATTGGATTCACAAGCGAAGCTTGGCGACGCGGTGTCTTTTGGCGAATTTCAGTTCAACCTGCGCACGGGAGAACTGCGCCGCAATGGCGCGCTTCTGAAACTCCAGCCTCAGCCCGCAAAAGTGCTTGCGATTCTGGTTAGTCGGTTCGGGGAGATTGTTACCCGGCAGGAACTGTTCGAGCAGGTGTGGGGCAGGGATACCTTTGTCGATTTCGAACACGGACTGAATTTCGCGATCCGGCAGATACGTTCGGTGCTGAACGAGAATGCGGATCTCCCGCAGTACCTGGAAACGATTCCCAAGCGAGGTTATCGGTTTATCGCGTCAGTTTCCCCGGACGTATACGCGGCCACCCCTCCGATTCCTGAGCCAGAACCGAAAAGAGCAACCAACTGGAAAACGGCGGTGGTGTTCTTCGTGGCCCTGCTTGTTTTGGGTGGCGTCGCCTATACGTGGTACTGGCGCGAGACACACCTTAGGGTCCAGAGAGCACCCATAGTCTTGGGCGAGTTCGCAAACCGCACGGGCGATAGCGTTTTCGATGGCACCCTGCGGGAAGGCCTTTCGATCCAGTTGGAGCAATCTCCATTTCTGCAGTTTGTCTCGGACGAGCAGATCAACGAGACTCTGCGCCTGATGGCACGTCCCAAAAACACTTTGCTGACCCCTGATGTCGCGCGGGAAGTGTGCCAGCGAGTCAATGGGACTGTGGCTTTTGCGGGTTCCATTCGATTGATTGGAAACCGGTACTCACTAATACTGCGCGCGACCGAATGCGCTACCGGAAAGACACTGGCAAGCACGGAAGCGGAAGCTTCAGACAAAAGTCATGTTCTGGACGCAGTCAGCAAACTTGCTTCGGAAATGCGCAGGAAGCTGGGAGAACCGCTGAGCAGCGTCAGGCAATACGACGTACCTCTTGCCAGCGTCACGACTCCTTCGATCGAAGCGTTGCGCTGCTATACCGAAGGCATGCAGTCTCTATCTCGAGACTTCGACTACTCTGCATCGCTGTCGTGGTTCCAGAAGGCCATCGAACTCGACCCGGAGTTCGCGATGGCGCATTGGGCAATCGGCGACGTATACGCCATTCTCGGTGAGACCAATGCCGCGGTTGACTTCACGAGGAAGGCCTTCCAATTGCGTGAGCGAGTCAGTGTCCGCGAGAAATCGCTTATTGAAGCGAACTATTACTACTACGTACTGGGCGATGTCGAAAAAGCCCGTCAGAGTTGCGAATTCCTCTCCAAGTTGTACGCCTTCAACCCTGATTCGCACAACTCGGTGGCAGTATTTGCAGAGACGGTCGGACAATACGACGTCGGCTTGGCCGAGTACCAGATCGCGTTACGCTTGTCCCCGCGGAGCAGTTATCTTTATCGGGATGTTGCCTACACTTACCTTGCCCTGGATCGAATCGCTAACGCCTCCGACACTCTTCAGAAGGCTCACACGATGAACTTGGATTTCAACATGGAGGCAATCCGGTACAGTATCGCCTTTTATCGCGACGACCGTAGTGAGATGTCGAAACAAGTGGCTTCCGCCGCAGGTAGGCCAGAAGTTGAGAATCTACTCCTGGAGATGGAAGCAGATTCGGCTGCCTACATAGGGGAACTATCACGGGCGCGAGAGGAAACTCGCCGCGCTATAGAGTCCGCGGAGCGAGAAGGTAAGAAGGAGACTAGTGCGCTCTACTACGCAGCATCAGCGGTACGGGAAGCTCTCCTGGGAAACGCTCACGAAGCGGAACAACTCGCCGTAAGTGCGAGTAAGTATTCTTCAGGCAGAGACGTGGCATATGGGGTTGCGCTGGCATTCCTTTATGCGGGCGACGTGAAGGCGGGGCAAGCAATGACGGAAGAAGTAGAAAACCGCTTTACCGAAGATACAGTTGTGAAATGCAACTACCTGCCCGCCCTCAAAGCCAAGATTGCGTTGCTGCACAACAATCCTGAGAAAGCAGTCGAAGTTCTGACTGCGGCGAAGCCATGCGAGCTGGGACTACCGGTCTATAGCTACTACAACTGGCCAAACTTGTATCCAGCTTACATCCGGGGTGAAGCATACTTGGCGGCACACAAGGGCGCAGAAGCAGTCGCCGAATTCAGAAAGGTCATCTCCCACCGGGGTATCGTTCTCAACGAGCCAATCGGCGCTCTTGCACATCTTCAACTGGGCAGAGCCTATATGATGTCGGGACAAAAAGTCGCGGCACGCAATGCCTTTCAGGCGTTCCTCACGCTTTGGAAGGACGCGGATCCCAACCTACCGTTGCTGGCCAGGGCAAGAACAGAATTGGCTGGCATCTCCCAATAACTGCTTGCATTCCAGCAAGCGGCTTGCGCAACAACTCACGGGAATTTCAACATCCGCGCGTTTGCCTTTTTATGGCAGATATCGACAGGGCGGCTGCCGCATACAACAACCACTGACGGTACAGAGGAGCAAGGAACGAAGCGGCAGTCAGCGTAGCGCAGAACCAGCACAGGATCCGAAAACGCTTGAAACGAAGACTGACGAATGTATTGCTTCTGGTCGTTTGAATCTGCTCCGCCCACTTCATTGATAAATTTGAATTTATTACGCTTGTGTATCCAAATGCAAATCCAGCACTTTGGTCAGTACTCCTAGCGGTATTCCTCGATGACTCCGACGGGAACTCCTTGAGGTTATTTCGCGAGGATGCAGCAATTTTTCCACGCCAGAATAGTGATTGATTATTTGTGAGTTGTACATCAATCCTGCTGATAAATGCATTGTCACCTGAGTGGACAGGGGAATTGAATCGAAAGCCAGACGTATTCAGTCCATCACCGGCGCTCATGTCGTTGGGCAGAGGAAACTGCTTGAAGTACGCTTGAGCCGCTGAACTCGGCACTACCTTAAGCGGATCAATTAATGCTATTCCATCTCCTAAAAGAGTTTTGGTATTGCCGCGAGAAGGACCGCTCTGCCGCGAGCCGAGGTGGCGGCTCATCGAGTCTCTTTAGCGCCGTTTAGCGCCGTTTTCCGGGTTAGCTTGGGGTGTAGGGTAGCCGGTATAGCTTCGAGGGCGACGGGACCGATATTCGAAGTTATTGAAAAACCTGAACTACCCGACATTTTCAGGCACTTTAACAATAGTAGGTGGCTATCCCTTCTTCGGCACCAAATTCAAGCGCCTTTGGATATAACTTCCAAAGGCGATTTGCTTTTAGTGCCGTAGCTGCGACGGATCAACCTAGGTCAATTCCCTTGGCGTGCTCGATTCCCATACTCGAGTCTATCTTTGATTTTGAGTAAGGCGGGTTCATAGAACCGCTCGCCCGTTTGCTTTGCCAATAGCAGAGCCTCATCTACGGTAAGCGCCGCTTCGGTCAGATGGCCCTGATTCGCAAGCGTCTCTGCCAAGAGTCCCAAAAGATGCGGTTGGAACTGATTACAACCTACGGATCGGACAGAATTGATGCTGTTTTTGATCTTGCTCAGTCCTGGTCCGGACTCGCCGAGATTTGCTTGGGCCCACCCCTCAAACGCGGAGGCCCAAGCGAGAAGGAGCTTAAATTCCTGCTCACGGGCGATGTCGGCGGCTTCGCACGCATGGCGGAGAGTGCCGCGAGAATCCTGGAGTAGCTGGCTGAGCCCCGATGCAAACACGAGCGCCAAGGCATGCGAGAACGGATGGGCAAGATGCTCGGCGAAGGCAAGTGAATCCTGGCTGCTGCGTACTGCCTCTTGAGTTTGTCCCATCAACGCAAGTGCGCGAGCGCGGAACATGTGAGAACAGACTCTTGCATCGTGGTTACCGAAACTGGAGAGGTTCGCCGAATCACGGGACTCACTGTAGAGTTGCAAACCAGCTTCTGTGTGTCGCAAAGTGCTCTGGAGGTCGCCGCGCGAAAATGCTGTCGCCCACGCGGCGTGATGGGCCTGTAAAACCAGCCCAGGGTCGTCTGCTTTTTGCGCCATGTCGATGAGATCATCGACTAACTCACCAGCACCCTCGAGGAAGCTTCGCCCCCAGTAGTAAAGCCACATTCCCCACACTGCGGGGAACGATCGCGTATCTTTCTCAAGACCTTGAAACAAGCCACGAGCTCGAGAAAAAGCTACCTCGGCTTCTTTGGCAGCCCAGCCCTGAGTCGCCTGGGAAATGGAACCGCACTGTACCAACAGGGCTGCCTCTAATTCCTCCGTCTCAGGCGAAGGAGGTATTTGGCTGAGTAAGCGCAACGCTCTTTCAAGATGCATTTTCGCTTCCGTGTATGCACCGCGGTTGCGTGCGTTCTGCGCCGCACGTTGAAGGTGAAAGAGAGCGCGATTGGTGTCGAGTCCCAGTTCGAAGTGATGGGCAAGTTCGGCGGCGATCTGATGCCCTCCGTCCTGGTCTGTGCTTTCCTTGCAAGTACCCGCCCTTCGATGCAGTTCTCGCAGCCGTTCCGGCGGGATGAGCTGATAGAACGCGTCACGATAAAGACCGTGAAGGAAGTGGAACCCGAAGTCATTCCTGTCGCCGGAATAGGTTGGCGCCTCGCATCGTGCGATGAAGCGCTTGCGGCGCGCCAATGAGTCCGCGATCGCCTCAACACCGCTCAGTTGCAAGTTCATCACTCCGGAGACTACGGGGAGATCAAAAGTTGTTCCGGCAACACTGGCGACCTTTAGGACAGCCCGTTCAGACGCGGTGAGCCCGTCGATCTGATTGTGAATCGCTCGCCGCAAGCTATCTGGAATGCCGAGGTCGGCGGAAGTTATTGCCGATGGAAGAGTCCAGCCTCCAACTCTCTCGATAATTCGACTACGCTCAACCAGGTCATTGCAGACATGCATGATGAACAGGGGATTTCCTGCCGTGTGTTTCTGAATGAGAGTCCGGAGGTTCGTGAAGGCCTTTGCATGTGATTCGTCGAAGGGAAATCGAAGCCTAAGATAATGGTCGACCTCCCCATGATCCAGACCATCAAGCACCAGTTCCTCGCTCAGACCCTTTAATCCAAGCTCTGCCGTCATGGCTGCAAGGCGGTGATGCGAGCCAGCGACCTCGGTGGATCGGTATGAGCCGATCAACAGAATGCGAGCCGACTCAGGGCGCGCTGCAAAACCGGCAATCCAGTCCAGTGTCGAAACATCGGACCAATGCAGGTCTTCGAGCCAAAGAATGAGCGGAACGTCGGAACCGATCGTTTCCATGGCCCCAGTAAGTTCGCGCAGCATTCGTTCCCTAGTCGTTCCGGCGGTGATGCGTTGCAGTTCAGCGAACCGGCGCGGCGGTACGAGCGAGGGGATTTGCGCAAGCCATGTTGGAGCCTGTTGCTCGAGAATCGAAACAAGGTGATCGCCGCCAAGTTGTTGGCAAAGTCGAGTGATCGCCTCCAGCAGCGGCTCATAGGGCTCACCCAGTCCAATGTGCTGAACACATTGCGCCCATGTCGCTCGAAAATGTTCAGGTTCCGCGATGGAAGAGAGGAAGTTTGAGACTACGGTCGTCTTGCCGGAACCAGCCTCGCCGGTGATGAAGACCGTCTGGCGGGAGCCTTCGGTCGCTGCTTTCCAGGCTCGAGACAGTCGGCGGAGGATATGCTCGCGGCCAACAAATGGCAGATCTTTTCGGATAGGAGGGATGGCCAATTGCGCTACGGACTTCAATGCCAAAGAGCCTGAAGTCGGTGCGATGAAGCGGTAACCTCGGCGGTGAAGTGTCTCTATGTATTGTGGATGCTTTACCTGGTCACGCAGCGCGCCCCGCAATTCCTGGATACAGGATGTTAGGGCTGCATCACTGACAATCGTGTCGGGCCACACCAACCGAAAGATTTCTTCCTTGGTTACCACACGCCCAGATTCGCGGACAAGCAAGCACAGCACGGCCAATGACTTAGGCGTGATCTTAATATCTTGCGCCCCGAGTTTAAGACCCTGGGCTGGATCGAGTTGATAGTCCCCGAAGGAGAGCATTTTGCGCTCTTAGAGCTATGTTTCGCCTGAGCGAAGGAGAGCTATTGTCCTACAAAAATCCCAGAAAATTCCCATCTTTTTCCTGAGATTCAGCCGGAGCCGAGTCACTAGCATCGGCGGCAATCGCTGGTGTGGTGTGGGGCACACAACCAAATCAGATCCCGGCGGTCAACAGGAGTACCACCATGTTTCGATTCCTTTCTGTCGTCACAATTGCGGCCAGCCTTTCGGTCAGCCCGGCTGTTTGCCAGACCGATGCCGTTGCGGCATGGAACACTATCATGCTCAATACCTCGGTGGCGCAGAACCCGTTTGCCAAAGCTCGTTTTGCCGCCATCGTGAGTCTGTCCGTCTTCGAGGCGGTGAACTCATGCACTCACCAATTTCAACCCTATCTTGGGACCGTCACTTGCCCGTCCGACGGCTCTCCTGATGCCGCCGCTGCCGTCGCGGCGCACGACACCCTCAAATTCTATTTCCCAGGCGCAGCGTCATCGCTAGATGCAGCGCTGGCCAACTCGCTGGCGTTGATTCCGGACGGAGCCGGGAAGGATCACGGCACTGCCGTCGGCCAAGCCGCCGCCGCAGCGATGATCGCCTTACGCTCCGCCGATGGCGCAACACCGCCGACGACCTTCGTGCCGTCGTCGACTGCTCCAGGCAGCTACCAGTTGACTCCGCCTCTGTTTGCGTCCGCCATTCTTTACAACTGGCGCAACGTGACGCCATTCGGGATCAAGGACAGCAAACAGTTCCGTTCTTTACCGCCTCCGGACTTGACCAGCAGCAAGTACACCAAGTCGTACCTGGAAGTGATGACTGTCGGAGACGTGAACAGTACGGCGCGGCCGCAAGACAGATCCGACGTCGCGCAGTACTACAACGTTGCCGGTGCGGTGGACGTATGGGACCAGGTGGTGATGGAGATCGCTCAACAGCAGGGAACGTCGTTGACGGTCGAGGCCCGAGCCTTGGCCCTCGTCAATATGGCCATAAGCGATGGGCTGGTTTCCTCGATGGAGTCGAAATACTTCTACCTGAGGTGGCGTCCCGTAACAGCGATTCGGGCGGGGGATACCGACTACAATCCCGACACGCCGGCAAACCCGACGTTCACACCTTTTATAGTGACGCCCCGTTTCCCGAGTTACCCGTCGGCGCACGCCTCTGCGAGCTACGCCGCACGTACGATCGTGAAGCGCATATTCGGAGGAGGAACGCAGTCCATCACTCTTTCGAACGCGGGAATTCCCAGCATTGTCCTTCATTACACCAAGCTGAAAGACATCACCGACGATATTGATGACGCGAGAGTGTACGGTGGAATCCACTTCCGTTATGATCAGGAAGCCGGAGCGCGCATGGGCTTAGGAATAGGCTCGTACGTTTACAACCACAACCTGCAAAGCCTTACCGAGATTGCCGAGCCTGACACAGAATGCTCTGATCCGGAAGACTGCAGCCAAGCGGCCGTGAATTGGTAAATCATTGAATTAGGGGGCGGCCGCCCGGACCGCCCTCGCCGTCTCCTTTCCGCGATGCGCCACACACCTACCTACACAAATCCGAGCAGAGTTGCTCGTAAGATCACTCCAACTTCATGCAAACTCGGTGAGCAGGTAAGATGAAGGACTAAGCTCGACAGGCCTTTGGAGGATTGTTGAAAGCTCAGGATCCATCACTGATGAATTCGCGTGCGACTGAGTATGCGGAGTCGACGATTGGCGAGTACTTGCGCAATCGGTTGATGCCGGTAGAGGGTGCTATTCCGCATATACCGGGCATCGAGATGTATGGCCAGTCGACTCCAGCAGGCCCGGTCGGCGGCGATCTATTCGAGTACATCAACTTTCAGCAGCGTTACGACATCGATGCCCGAATCGCGAAGGCGATGAGGCTCTCGACGGAATACTTGCAACCACTTGCTCCGGGCGCGCCGACCCGCAATTTCGTCGACGAGCATGTGAAGTGGTTGAGGTCGCGGCCAGATTTCCGCCCTGAGATGGAAATGGAGTACAGGCAGGCGAGAAGCTCCGAGCAAGTGCGAGTCGCGGAAGACCTGCGCCAACTCTACTTGACGGCTGGAGTTCTGCTGGTCGATGCGCAGGGACACGGGATCATCTCGGCCAAGATTGCTTCGACCGTGCATGACACGTTCCATGCCTTCATGCTTTCCGATCTGGATCGATACGGAAAGACGACGCCAGAGTTATTTGAGAATCTGAATCTGAGATTGGCGCAATCCGTAACGGCCCGAAACGCGCTCGGAATTGTCGGGCAGGGCACAGCCCGGGAAATTGCGACCATGCTGTACGGCGAAGTTCATCCGTACGGATATTTCCGATTCGTGAACTTCGGACATCCGCCGCCTCTCGTCTTCTCCGCGGAATTCCAGAGATTTGTGAAGATCGATACGACCCGCATGGTGCAGTTTCTTTCGCTCGGCCTGCAAATCTCCGAAGATCACCCTGATCGCACTCGATACTCCTCGATGCAGTCTCGAACGCGTGAGGTGAGTCCGTCGGATATCGCGGAAATCACGCTCATGAGCCCGGGCGACATCGTTTTTCTTTATACCGACGGCGTGTTTGATGGAACTGATGAGCAGCAACAGCAGAACCTGGAAGCAGTGATGCGCGATCATTACCGCCAATCAGCGAAAGAAATCTGCGCTGCCCTGATGGACTGTGCGCTCAAGAACGACGAGGCCCTTCGCCAGCGAGGGGAAGAAGATGTCATCGACGACAAAACCGTCTTCATCATCAAGCGCGGGTAGAGTTTTAGCGATCTGACTACGCGACGTCTTTACCTTCGTCGTCCAGGTACTCCGCGGGAACGTCGTCTTCCGGGACTTCGCGGGTCGTCACTTCGGACACGTCCGAGTCTTTGGCATCTTCGACACCTTCGACGGTTCCGGCTTCGAACGAATTTCCTTCTTCGATTAGTTCTTCGACGCTTTCGGAATCGGCTTCGGCACGCTTATGTAGTTGTTGAATGTCGCCCGACTGACCTGCGGAATCGGGTCCAAGCTCATCGCGATCACGATTGTTTCTCGCCATACTTCCTCCTGTAAATGGGTCTGATGCATTCGATGCGAGTAGAGAGCCGTTTGACCCTGAATCGTCGCTGGGGGCGGAACTGGTGGCATGCACTATCAGCAACTCCAGCACGAGGTCTGCTTGTGCCCGCCTGCGTTCCTGCATCCTATCTGAAGCAGTAGAATACCTTCGAACCAATGGCGAGATCGCGCGAGGCAAAGCCCGAGCAGCACCCGGAACCGGAACCATTGTCGCTCTTTCACCCGGCTGTTCGCGGATGGTTCGAGGCCGTTTTCGATCGCGCGACCACTCCCCAAAGACTCGGCTGGCCCGCCATCGCGGCGGGGAATTCGAGCCTGATTCTCGCCCCCACCGGTACGGGCAAAACGCTGGCAGCATTCCTCTGGTGCCTGAATCGCATCATGTTCTCGCCCACGCCGGACGAGGCGGAGCGCTGCCGCATCCTTTATATATCTCCGATCAAGGCGCTCGCGGTGGACGTCGAGCGGAATCTTCGCGCCCCGCTGGTCGGCATCGCGCAGGAGGCGCGCCGGATCAACGCAGAGTTCCACGAGCCCTCCGTCGCCATCCGCACCGGCGACACTCCCTCGGCTGAACGCGCACGGTTCGCGAGACACCCGTCGGACATCCTGATCACGACACCGGAGTCGCTCTATCTTCTACTGACCTCGAACGCACGCGCCAAACTCGCATCCATCGAAACCGTGATTCTCGATGAGATCCACGCTCTGGTCCCCACCAAGCGCGGTGCGCATCTCGCGCTATCCCTGGAGCGACTTGAACGGCTGACGAATCGGCCACTGCAGCGTATCGGCCTTTCCGCCACGCAGCGGCCGCTGGAAGAAGTAGCGCACTTTCTCGGGGGAGCCAACACCGAACGGCCATCGCTTGTACCCGTTTCGGACGAGACAGAAGCGCTGGCTGAATTCGAACAGCCAGAATTCACGCCCGAGTACCGCCCTGTCGTTATTGTCGACGCCTCCGAGCGCAAGAAGCTCGAATTGAAGATCGAAGTGCCGGTCGAAGACATGGCTCGGCTCGACGAGTTTGATCCACTCCCGAGCGGCCCGGCGGCGCAGGGACCCGTGCGGCCAAGCATCTGGAGCGCGATTCATCCCAAGTTACTGGAGCTCGTTCGCTCACACCAATCGACGCTCATCTTCGTGAACAGCCGCCGGCTTGCGGAACGCATCTCCGGCGCCATTAACGAACTCGCGGGCGAGACCATAGTCCGTGCTCATCATGGCAGCGTCGCAGTCGCTCAACGCAAGGAGATTGAGGACCGATTGAAGTTGGGGACACTTCGCGGTCTCGTCGCTACTTCGTCCCTGGAACTTGGGATCGACATGGGCGCGGTTGATCTCGTGGTGCAGGTCGAAGCTCCGCCTTCGGTCTCGAGCGGGATGCAGCGCATCGGGCGTGCCAGTCATCGCGTCGGTGCGGTGAGCAAAGGCACGGTTTATCCCAAGTACCGTGCCGATCTCCTCGCGTGCGCTGCAGCTGCGCGAGCCATGTATGAAGGTCGAGTCGAATCCATTCGTTATCCGCGCAATCCGCTCGACGTGTTGGCGCAGCAACTTGTCGCCATGGTCGCCATGGACGAGTGGAACGCCGATGCGCTGTTTGATACGGTTCGCCGTGCTGCTCCCTTTGGCGGGCTGACGCGTCCGGTATTCGATGGTGTGCTTGACATGCTCTCCGGTCGTTATCCCTCGGACGAATTCGCTGAACTCCGTCCGCGAATCACCTGGGACCGCGTCTCGGGCACGCTCACGCCGAGAGAAGGCTCCCGAAGCATCGCCGTGGTGAACGGCGGCACCATTCCCGACCGCGGGCTCTTCGGCGTTTTTCTTGCAGGCACGACTCATGCGTCGCGCGTTGGCGAGTTGGACGAGGAGATGGTCTTCGAAAGTCGCACGGGCGACACCATCATTCTTGGGGCTACGACCTGGCGTATCGAGGAGATCACGCACGACCGTGTGCTGGTCTCTCCCGCTCCCGGCGAGCCCGGGAAGATGCCTTTCTGGCACGGCGACACCGCGGGCCGTCCGGCAGAGTTTGGCGCGGAGATCGGTCGCCTTACGCGTGAGCTGCAGCAGATGCCGCGCGCGGCCGCGTTCAGCAAGCTGGTGGAAGATCACAGCCTCGACACGAACGCCGCGGAAAACCTGATGCGCTTTATCGAAGAACAGGCTGCTGCTACGCAGCGGATTCCCAGCGACATCGATGTCATCGTCGAGCGTGTGCAGGACGAACTTGGCGATTGGCGTGTGTGCGTACTCACGCCCTTTGGGAGCAGAGTCCACGCGCCGTGGTGCATGGCCGTGACCGGCAAGATACGTTCGGAGATGGGACTGGAAGTCGAGTCGATGTGGTCCGACGACGGCTTTGTGCTGCGCCTGCCCGAAGGTACGAACATCACCGAGCCCGGTTTGCTAACGCCGACGGCGGCAGAAGTAAAGGACCAAGTCCTTCGACAACTTGGGAATACATCGCTATTCGCGGCCAAATTCCGTGAGAGTTCTTCCCGCGCGCTGCTTTTGCCGCGTCGACGTCCGGGGATGCGGACAGCACTCTGGCAGCAACGGAAACGCTCCGCCGATCTGTTGTCCGTCGCTGCGCGCTACTCCACGTTCCCCATGCTGTTGGAAACGTATCGCGAGTGCATGCGTGATGTCTTCGACATGCCCGCGCTGACCTCGATCCTCCGCGGTATTCACGGTGGTCAGATTCGCGTTACTCACGTTGAGTCTCAGAAGCCATCGCCGTTCGCGTCATCGCTGCTCTTTTCCTATATCGCCAATTACATCTACGAGGGCGATGCGCCGCTGGCCGAACGTCGGGCGCAGGCACTCTCCATCGATCAGTCGCAATTGCAGGAGCTACTCGGCGACACCGATTTCCGCGAATTGCTGGACCCTGCGGCACTCGACGAAGTGGAATCGCAACTGCAGTTCCTGGATCCGGACTACAAGGCTCGTCATGCCGACGCTTTGCACGACATGCTGCTTCGTCTCGGCGACCTGAATGCCGAGGAGATTCACGCGCGTTCGGTCTCCGAGGAAGCGGACTCCTGGCTCGAGCAGTTGCAAAACTCGCGGCGCGTCGTTCGCGTCAGGATCGGCGGTACCGCCCGTTACGTGGCCGTAGAAGACGCTGCCCGCTACCGCGATGCGCTCGGAACTCCGCTGCCGCCGGGGCTGCCGGAGGTGCTCCTGTCGCAGTCGCCGCAGCCACTGTTGGAGATTGTTCGTAGATATGCGCGAACTCACGGTCCGTTCACGACCTCTGAGGTTTCTGCACGCTACGGGATCTCCGCAGCGCAACTGGATCCTCCTCTTCGCGAATTGCACAGTTCCGGCAAGCTGTTGGAAGGCGAGTTCCGTCCCCTCGGTTCGCATCGTGAATGGTGCGACAGTGAAGTGTTGCGCCTGGTTCGACGGAAGACCCTGGCGCGCTTGCGCCGCGAAGTCGAACCCGTTGAGCAGCAAGTGTTCGTCCGGTTCCTCACGCGATGGCAAGGGGTAGTCACTCCGCGTCGCGGCATGGATGCTCTGCTCGATGTGATTGAAAATCTGCAGGGCGCAACTCTCATTGCATCGGAGCTCGAGCGTGAGATCCTTCCCACTCGTATCGCCGAGTACAAGCCCGCCGATCTAGACATGCTGATTGCGGCCGGAGAAGTTATTTGGGTCGGAGTCGAACGGGTCGGCGAGCGCGATGGTCGGATATCTCTGTACCTGGCTGATAGTTTTCCCCTTCTGTATCCGCCCATCGATGTCGCTGCTCGGCTCGCGAACGTGTCGGATAGAGCGCGAGCGATTTACGATTTGCTGAAGCGCGAGGGAGCATTGTTTTCTGCCGCCATTCACGCCAATTCCGGTGGCGGATTCCCCGGCGATACGACCGACGCTCTGTGGGAACTCGCGTGGGCGGGCCTGATCACCAATGATACTTATCACTCGGTTCGTGGCTTCCTCGGACGCAACGATGCGAAACGTCCACGCGTGGATGGTGACGGCAAACCGGGCTCGCCGGAGTTCCTCCGGCGCTTCCGCTCGCGCGCCAAAGCCGGCGGCTCATCGCAAGGACGCTGGTCGCTGATCGAGTCGCGGTTGTCTTCGCAACTGCCGTCAACGACAGAGTGGAGCGCCAATCTCGCACAGCAACTGCTCGTTCGATATGGCATCGTTGCGCGCGAGACGGCCGCGGCAGAGACTTTTCCCGGCGGCTACAGCACCGTCTATCCCGCATTCAAGGTGATGGAGGAGAGTGGATGGGTGCGTCGCGGAATGTTCGTCACAGGCTTGGGCGCATCGCAGTTCGCCATGGCGTCGGCGGTTGATTTGCTTCGCTCGCTGCGCGTCTCCGGCGAGACTCCCGATGCCATCCATCTATCTGCGTCCGATCCTGCGAACCCGTACGGCGCCATTCTTCCCTGGGCGAAGGCGGACGGTAACGAACGACACGGGATGTCGCGCTCAGCAGGAGCTAGTGTTTGCATCGTTAATGGCTTGCTCGCTGCGTTTCTCCGTCGACGCAATCCAAGCATTCAGGTTCTTCTTCCTGAAGACGAACCCGATCGCAGCACGGTAGCTCGAGCATTGGCAAAGTTGCTGGCATCGGTCGCCATTCGTCGTCAGACCGCGCGTACGGGATTATTCATCTCCGAGATCAACGCTACCCCCGCTCGCGAACACTACATGGCTCGATTCTTGACGGACGCAGGTTTCGTAGAGACCGCCTTCGGCTTCCAGATGCGTCGCGTAGCTCCTCCGACTTCGACGGCTGAGCCCGAGCCTGATTCTGACGAAGACGAGCACGAGGAGACTGCGTAGGTGCCGGAGGGAGATACCATCTTTCGCGCCGCGCGCACACTCAACCGTGCTCTCGCGGGGAAGATCGTTACGCGGTTCGAGACCGTCTTACCGAAGCTTCAGCGTATCCATGATGATCATCCCATTACCGGTCGGAGCGTTGAGCAAGTGCGGTCGGTCGGGAAATGGATGGAGATACGCTTTTCCGGCGACCTCGTTCTTCTGACCCACATGCTGATGAGCGGCAGCTGGCACATTTATCGTCCGGGAGAGAAATGGCAACGCCCGCGACAGGACATGCGCATTGTGCTCGCAACCGCCGACATCGAAGCCGTCGGTTTCAACGTCCCTATCGCCGAATTCCATACTGCGGAGTCGCTGGCGCGGCGGCGTGGCTTCAACCAGCTAGGCCCCGATCTCCTCGGCACGGAGCTCAATGTCGCCGATGTCATCGCGCGCCTGCAACGGCGGCCTGACATGACGATCGGTGAAGCGCTTCTGTCACAATCAGTTCTGGCGGGGATTGGGAATGTCTACAAGTCGGAGACTTGTTTTGTGTGTCGCGTGAATCCTTTCCGAGTGGTCAGCAGTGTTACGCAGGACGAATTGTCATGTCTCGTGACTACCGCGCAGAAGTTTCTGGCGGCGAACGTGAAGGAGGGGACTTCGGAGCAAATCGTCACCTACACGGGATTTCGCCGCACCACCGGGCGGGCCAATCCTACGGATCGTCTCTGGGTATACGGTCGACGCGGCGAACCGTGCCGGCGTTGCGGAACCCCGATTCTCAGCCGCAAGCAGGGCATCGACGCTCGCACGACATTCTGGTGCCCCACATGTCAGCCCGAATAGCGGGCTAAGGTTTGAACGGGTCGTTGATCGGCGCTGATGTTGCGATATCGGATAACGCTTCGATCAGAACATCGACGCCACGATTCAGATCGCGAACCGTGATCTGCTCATCGACGTCGTGTCCCGGATAGGGTTTGCCGGGAAACCACATGCCGAATGCGATCGAATGCGGCAGCCGCTTCGCATATGTCCCACCGCCGCTGATGGCCGGTGGAACTTTCTCGCCAGTGGCGCGCGTGTAGTCGGCCATCAGTCGCTTCACGAGTTTCGCGTTGGGATCGAAGACCAGTGGCGGGTCGCCGAAGAATCCACCCGACGTGAACTTTTCGTCATGAGTTGAATTGAATTCCGCCAGTCGCTTGTTCAGATAATCACGTAGCGGCTCTCCCCACATTGCCGGCAGTGCGCGGATATTGGTTGTGAGCGTCAGCGCCTCTGGATGGTCCTTGGCCGGTTTCATGGTCGCCACGTTCACCGCATAGTGGCCCCATAAGGGATCGTTGGTCGTGAGTCCAAGTCCTGAGCCGTAGATGTCTTTTCCGGACTCTTCCGCGAACAACAACAAGTCTGCGGCCTGCGACGGCAGCAGCTTCCCATGCAAAGCCTGTCCCAGGAACACAAGAGCGTTGCGGCCGCCTTCGATGTTCACACCCGCGTGCGCTGACTTTCCATGCGCCGTGACTGTGACAGTGTTCTCGTTACGCCCTACCGAGAGCTTATATCCAGCGGGTGCCTGCGTTTGCTTGAGTTGCTGCACCGCCCGGTCGAGTTCCTGCGGCGGGCCGTGCCACTCCAGCATCGCCATTGCCTGGCTCGGAACGATGCTCGCCGCTAGTCCGGCGTCGAGTTTCGATACCGAGAAGCCGTTCGTCGATGTCGCACCTGACTTGATCGTATAAGGATCATCTGCGGTGACAGTGAACGCCGACCACGCCTTTTCACCCACTACCACGGGGAATGCTGAATCCAGCACCAGACTGAGTTCGGGTGCGGAGTGGGTCTTCAAATAGGAAGTGATATCGAGGTTCGTGCTCTCCTCGTCGCTGCCGACGAGCAGTCGGATGGTGCTTTCCAGCACATTGGGATCCTAAGCTTAGAATTCCACGTGGACAAGTTG
>JADMIO010983824.1_pt1 | contig 90374 bp, 113 predicted proteins | sample 8958161 | NCBI WGS metagenome assembly JADMIO01 (sample SAMN16585339, study PRJNA669376) | soil metagenome | isolation source: Crop rotation soil | place: USA: Cullars Rotation, Alabama | collected 2011
GCGACAACTTGTCCACGTGGAATTCTAAGCTTAGGATCCCAATGTGCTGGAAAGTGGCCTAAAGGGCTCTAATGGGTGTGAGATTGGGAGGGAGAGGGAATTTTATAAATTTGTACCGTCAATAAGCACATTTAAGGCAAATCTCAAAAGATTTGTAAAAAACCACTTTGAGTACTTTGTTTTCTGGCCGCCAAATGTTTTTATTTTTTTTTCCAACCAAGAAATGAAACGAGGAGGCCAGGCACTGGAGATGCCTTCTAAGAGAATCAAAGCTGAAGGGCAACCAGAACAGGAAGAAAGCATCCCATTCCCGCAGGCCGCGTAATTTGCATCTTTTGGCTTCCTAATTACAAGTGTTTTGAGAGCGATGCAGCAGAATGAACTGAACCTCTCCAGTTCGCGCCTACCTTCTCTTTCCCCAACCGTACTTAGCTCCTGCAAGCATGTAACCAAACTTTTTGTATCTTTGACATTGCCTCTATTAATCTGAGATTTGTAATAATGACTTAGGAGATTTACCCACTGAAATTGGTTTGTTGGAGTCCCTACTATATTTAAATGTATGTATCTGTGAGTAATTTTAAAAAGGAGTTAAAGGCTGCAAACAACCGCATAGCAAAGCTCCCTACTGAAATTGGTAATTGTACTTTATTAGAAACAGTTGGAGTAAGTGCCATCTCCTCTGTGCTTATCTTTCAGCTTTTCCAGAACCAACTTAATTCTCTCCCTGATGAGCTATCAAATTGTAGAAATTTGAAAAATTTAAATGTAACTATTCCTGTAGTACTTCTTAATATTGCAGATTCAGTGGAATCCCATTACTTTCTTACCATTGTTTTTAGCAGACTTCTCTTCCCTCAATTTGCGGGTAAGCTAGTTGCTTATACCTTTAGTTACTTCAGGTTGATTCAGCTCTATGTTGCCTCTATGCTCACGAAAATTCCAGTGGCTTGACTTATTTATCGAAAAAATTGTTGGTGTGTGGGTGACCTCATGTCTCTGACCTTTTAGCTGTGGCCCTTGATAATACAATTTATTTGTGCTTGTGATAGTGAACATAGTATTTGTTATTTCTTTCCAAGAGAAATACTAGACCTTATAATAAAATTTGCATTACAATGATTTCAGTATAGAGACCCCACACCAATTTTACTTTGTAAAAGAACCAACTTTTAACTTTTGAATGTCAGGATGATTCCAGAAGGTAGGAACAAAGTCGCTAAGCTGCAGAGACACTCGCATTTCTCTAGAAATAGTAACATCACCCAAAACATGTGTTGGAGATGCATCAATACCGTGCAGCCAGTTGTATCTAACCTCTCCACTCTGTATCATTATAGTTCCTGGATGCAAAAGGTAGTTGAATTGGTTTTGCTGATTGTTGGCTTCTTTAAATGTTATAACACAGGGAGAGAGCAGACTAATTCCAACTACCCATTCCTTTATAACAAGAGGGTTGTCTGTGTGGAAGGGTAGGCCTTGGTGGGGTTGGTAATAGTTGATTGTCAGTTGTTCAGGCATATGAGGAACATATCCACCAGCAATTAGTCTGTCTACTACTTGTTTGATGAAGAAGTACATTCCTACCGAAGGAATGAAAGGAGTGGTACACATCAGATGGCTACTATTGGTGTCCGCTCCAGTTGCTTGGGCATATTTCTGTTCCTCTAAGGCCATGGCAACCAGCTCTTCGTGTTCCTCCACGGACAAAAAGTTGTGAATTATGGTCAACCCTTCTTGTCAACAACAACCTGGAAGATTTATACCTGCAATATCTGTTTTTTGTATTTGGAGAACTGGAAATTGTTTCTCACCAGCCAGGTATTGAGCAAAGACCATATCTTCCTCAATTAATTTGTCATACATTCTGTATATTGTTGGAACATCTATGACAGTGTTGCCTGGTAGTGTCAGAACGAATAAGAGTATCAGCACCTGAACCATCCTGTTTGGTGGGTACCGATGGTTGCTGACCAACGGAAGTGGATTTTGTCGCTTCTTTTGACCGTATTTTGAGGCATTCTGCTTTGTGGATCGACCAATGGCTTTTTTGGTGTTCTAGAGAGCAATAGTGGGTCTGCCGGCAAGCACTGCACAAGAACTTGGGATTCCTCGCAGAACAGAATTTGCACCTGGGTTCCATGCAAGAAAACAAACTCAATTCTACAAGGCATTTTTATTTTTATTCTTTTGAAATTTTTCATTTCTCTTTTTCATAATTTCCATTTGTTTTGTGTCGGGCTTTGCACCTGCTGCTTTCTTTTCGAATTCAGTGACAACTCTTTCCTGATTTCAAATTAGAACCAGTGTAATAAGGCGAGGCAAGTCCAGATGAAAAAATCAATAACAAAAAAAGTAAATGATAAAAGGCCTACCTTAACACCCGCTTGCCATTTCCAAAGTTTGACTCTGCCCCTGGTTGCTGCCCAAAAACAAATAGGAACAGCAGAGCCGACTAATAGAGGCAAAAACACTTCCGTTCCATTATACCTTGTCTTCTTTTAGTCTTCAAAGAATTATAGGGTAATTTTATGTTTTTAGAAAAAAAGAAAATAATCATACAGGTAGTTTCTTTTTTCCATGATAACCATGAGTACGTAGACACCCATAAGAGGGAAAAAGATTTTTCCTTCTATCTTGCTGTATCTGTTCACAATAGAGAAAAAACCTATCTTTGTAAGAAAAATTGTTTAGGAACAAATCTATGGACCTCCAACAGCTAATAGGCCTCCAGAGCATGTAGCTGGTCTGTGCGCGTACCTATTTTCTAAAGTATCTAATAGTTCATCTTCAGGCATGCTTCATTTATCAACAAAATGGGGCAGGAGGTCACTACATACACCAAAACTTTACTTTGTTTGGCACCTATGTCGGACCAATCTTTTAATCCATACTCTGAGAGAAGAGTGTCGTGTAAGGCCTGCCTTTCTTTCTTTACAGGAGTGAGTAACACTCGAAGTCAATAGACAGAAGAAAGGATTACCTTAATTTCTTCACTTCTTTGTTCCTCATCTTCCATTGCTCTGATTGCTCTGATCTTACAATGTTACGCTAACACACAACGAACTTACATGAGCCAGGCGTTCTGAGCTCAAGAATATAGATGTCAGGCCCGAAAGAAGGTACCCAAATATGTACAATACGAGAAAGTTTTTAACTGCGATACTCAATATTGAAGGATGAGTAACAACATACACCCTAGCGTACGAGAAGTGTTGCCTGCCCAAAAAGTGGATCCTATAAAAAAGAGAAAGGTATTCATCAGAGAGCAATTTTGAAATAGAGAACTGCTAAGTAATGTCCACATTCGACCTTCTTCAATATTATCTACAGTGAGCTATTCTCATTAAAACAATAAAAGAATACCACTTACCAGACCATGTCGACTTATCCACTTATTGGCCCTGTTCCACCGTGAGGGGGCCAACTCTGATTCAATGCCTTCTTCGTCATCTCTTCCTTGTCTTGTAAGATCAAGAAGAGTCTGTATTACCCATTAACCAAATAATAGAGGCCACGATAGAAGCAAGCAGGGTCGGGAAAACTAAGTAGCCAGATTCTGCAGTATACGTAACCTATATCTATTACATCAGTAGGTGAGGGACGTACGTCTGGGACAAAAAATTTTGCACGGAACCTTTTCCACCAGCTCTCTTCTTCAGCAGGTATGGTACCCTTGCCAGCGAAGATGAACCTTCTGTCTACGCGTAAGGGTACTGTTCCACCACGTACTCGAACGACAGAGCAATATACAGGCCGTATGCAATGTCTTGTGGCGGTGTACATGCTTTTTTTTCTTTTTTGTTCTTGGCCCATGTATATGCTTGGTAAAGGCTTGGATGATGTTTCTCATGATATCTAGGAGGATGCAGGTGGTGCACACACTTCGTGAGACGCCGGCCAACTGGATATGCTACTACTATTCCACCAGGGCTATTGAACCTCAATCCGGTGTATGAGGGTAAACTTCCCAAGCTTGAAGACATGCCTCCTCATCCCTTCTTTGAACAACTAAAGAAAGAACGGAAATTAATAAGCGAAGATGTTGACTTGACTCTCTTCCAGGAGCACGTGCGTCTTTTTTTGTACAACTTCAGCCTTACTCCTTAGTTTGGGTTGGAAATTGAAAAGCTAGACAATACCCCTCTTGATATCCTCTTGTGGGATAATCCTGTTTACACTACGGATGCATGCAAGTTTGAATATGACCCGGTAGTTGCCTTTCTGTCTTTACTGATCAGAGCTGAAGGATCGCGAATATGATCTCCCTCCACTCCCTCCAGTAGATATTTTTTACGTGGACAACATTATCAAAAAGCAATTAAAAATGGAAGCATCGAGCAAGACTAGGCAATACCAGAGTTTTTATAAGGGAATGGCTGATGTCAACACTTTAGGTCCATCAACTCAATTTTTATTAATCATGAGAAAGGCAGGGCAGCAGAGTTGTATCCTATCACTAAGATAATGCTTCAATGGTTTGATGATCTAAAGAGAATATTGGATCTAAAGATTAAAATGATCCTAGAAGAATTCAAAGCTATGAATAGCCCCAGCGAGGAGGATGAGGAGTTGCTCACTTTTTGGACTTGTGTACCAACAGAAAAATTGACAGTGATAACAAGTCATGAGGCATTAGCTCTCGATTTTACCAAACAAGCACAGGTAATTCCATAATTTCCTCTGGTCATCATAGATAGTCTCTCAAAAAAGTAGCCCTTTCTATTGCAGACACTATGGCCGCTGAGGTAAACTACGATCGCATGTCACCGAAAGAAAAATCGGCTTTCCATAATATAAAAGGTTAAACTGCATCATCATAACTTGACAATTCTCCAGGAAAAGGAATATCTATCAGAAATATTAATAATTACTGCCGAAAAAAGTATCCAGAAAATTTAGAATGGACAAAAAAGACCAGAGAGCGTGTTGGTATGACTCGTCACTTTTATCTTATCATTCACTACTTTCCAGGGACTGAGCTTCTAGAACATCTTGTCAGTGTGGCCAAGTTTGTTAAACTGACTGTTGATCCTACTACCAATAAGCTCATGGAGGAGAGAGGTAGATGTTACCTAACTAATCTCAAATCAAATCAGCCAAACCCTTTCACATTGAAGAGAAGAATGGGAAAAAGTATTTGGTAGCACGTGATGAATTTTTGGAAGAGTTGAATGAGAATTTAAATGTTGCTGATGCAACTGTTCGTCATTATCCTATGGTAGCGCCTCCTCTTCCTTGGTCAAATCCTGTTGATGGAGGGTACATTAGAGCCATGTGAAGGAAAGAGAAAAGATAATACAAATAGAGAAAATATTAATTACTTTTAGGCTTTTCACCACACGGGTTCCTATAATTCGATTTATGGCTAGGGAACAGATGAAACCACTTTACGAGAAGGCAGACATGATGGATCATATCTATGATGGCTTGAACGCTTTGTCATCTACTCCCTGGAAAGTGAGAAAAAGAATATTATCTCACTAATATCCTAGATCAATCAAAGAGTAGCAGAGATTGTAGAGGCAGTATGGTACCTTGGAGGTGATATGTGTGCAATTCCTTCCAAGTTTGATGTCCCTCTCCCTATCCCTGGTGTGGAAGGAATGACACCTGAATGGTTTCGAGCATACAAAAGAGTATATATACCTAAGACTGCTGTTGACAATGGCTAGGTGGAAAAGACCAACAATGATCTCTGTTCTCTCCGTGCAGGATTTATTCTGATGTTGGATAACTTGAAGTAATTACCTTCCAGCTCAATCCCTTCTTACGCTAATATAGGATGATGAAAAACGAGTCTCGCTTCTACTATCCTTACACAATGGACTTTAGAGGAAGAACTTACCCGATTCCTGCACATCTCAATCATATTGGACCTGATATTGGAAGAGGTACATTTTGCATGACTTTTCTTAGCGAAATAGGACTCCTGATGTTTGCTGATGGAAAACCTCTCGGTAACAGAGGTTTCTATTGGCTTCAAATACATTTAGCCAATCTTGCTGGTAATCTTTTTCGACATCCTTTTTATGTTGTAATAAGGAATGAGTAAGGCAACACATGCACAACGTATGCAATATGTAGCAGATCATGTGGGTGAATTTCTTGAAATTGCAGAGAAACCTCTTTCAGGTTCACGGAGCTGGATGACGAAGGATGATCCCTGGCAATATCTAGCCGCTTGTGTTGAGTTTTCTGAAGTACTTTTGCAACTCTTGAGCTTACAACTGTTTTCTTTTAGGCTCTTAAAGAAGATGATCCAGAACAATATGTTTGTTGTCTCCCTGTACATCAAGATGGATCTTGCAACGGATTGCAGCATTACTCTGCGTTAGGAGGAGATATATTAGGCGCTCATAGGTAAGCTCAGAGCCAAAACTAATTATAGTGTGAATGTTTTGCCTTCAGAAAAACCACAAGATGTGTACAGTGATGTTTGTGCTATGGTTGAAAAACGAGTGGCAAAGGTTTGTCCTGATATATATAGCTTGCTGATTAATATAATGTGTAGGATAGAGCAGAAGGTCATCCCATTGCTATTTTACTGGAAGGAAAAATTAGTAGGTATAAAGTCTACTAAATTGGAAACTACCAGCTGTTGTCATTTTCTAGAAATTACTCTCATTCTTATATTCATAGGCCTGTTATCAAGCAAACAGTGATGACCTCTGTCTACGGAGTAACTTTCATTGGTGCTAGAAAACAAATACAGAATGCCTTACTAGGTTTGGAACTAACTTATCTCACTCATGCAATAATTAGACCGATTTCCTAATTTCCCGGAATCTCACATTTTTGATGCTACAGTCTACATAACACAACAAACCTTTGATTCTTTGGGTGAAATGTTTCAGGGAGCCAAGGTATGGCTTCTATTTGTACTCTTACTCACTATTAGACAATTATGGCCTGGCTTGCTGATGGAGCCAGAATTGTTTGTGAATCTGGCCAGCCACTATCATGGATCACTCCTCTGGGGTTACCTGTACATCTTCACGTGCATAATCTCTAACTCAAATAGATACAACAGCCATACAGAAAATCAAGAAGACATGATTTTGTACGGACTCTTTCCCAGACGGTTATATTAAGGCATGAGGAAGACTTACAAGTAAATGCAAGAAGGTTGTCTAACTATTATTATTTTACTCATTATTCAGGAATGCAACAGCCTTCCCTCCGAACTATGTTCATTCACTGGATTCAACTCACATGTTTTTAACTGCTCTAGAATGTAACAAGAGAGGAATTACTTATGCTTCTGTTCATGACAGTTATTGGACCTATCCTTCTACGTAATATTCTGCATATTTCTTCTCCTAATGACCTTCTAGTGTTGATGAGATGAACATCATTTTGAGAGAGAAGTTTGTAGAGTTATATGAAAGACCAGTACTGGATGAGCTTAGAGAACATTGGAGAGCCAACTGTGTTGGTGAGTTTAGGGTCCCCTCTCTTCCAGATCTTGGCAAGGGCTTTGATATTCGAAGGGTGCTAGACAGCAAGTATTTTTTTAGTTAAAGTGGTTTTGAGATTAGTTCTTATTTAAAATTTTGTGATCAATAAATCGATGTGTTGAACAAGGTTTCTTCTCTCCGCTTTTTTTTTTTTTTTGATCTATCCGTGACATGTGGCGAGTTGGACGAACGGTTCACACGGCTGTTGCACAGCGACGACGTCGAAGCCCCCTACTAGTGGGTGGTCTTCTAGCAACTGTTGGTACTGCCTGGTGGCTCAGAAAATGGACAATGTTAGATGCATCGGAGAAAGAGGGCTTTGCTGCAGCTGGTCTCCCGCTAGATGGCTTGCCACTCTACACTGCAGCAGAAATTGCAGAACACAAAACCCGCTCGGATCGCATATGGGTTACTTACAAAGAAGGCGTTTACGATATAACGTGGGTGCAAGTCCTTCCTCTAATCACTCTTCAGAGATTTTATCGATAGCCATCCTGGTGGCAGTAGGATTCTTCTTGCAGCAGGTGGAGCAATAGACCCTTTCTGGGCTATGTATGCACAACACAAGACAGACGAGGTATATTGAGCAGTTTGTGGCTGTTGAGAAGGTATTTTTGACGGTTAGGTTAGGTAGCTGCCATACTCCAAACATTGAGGATAGGTAACTACAAACCGGACCCAGATCAAGAAATAGACTTCTCAGATCCTTATGGACAGGATCCTAAAAGGTTCTGACTTTTTCCAAAAAACACTAACTAGCCTTTTCTGTGCCTACCAACCTTTCTTTCAGACATCCTGCTCTTCTGGTCCGTACTGCAAAGCCGTTCAATGCAGAAGCTCCAAGGAGTGTCCTCTCCAATTTTATTACACCTAATGACTTGTTTTATGTCAGGTTTGCCTCCTTCTAGGTACAGTGAGTTGGTGTTAGGAATTATGTGCCTAGAGGAATATAAATTTCAAATAGAGATTTAGGGTGGAGGTGTGAACTGAACTTTAAACCAGAAATCATCTACCAGTACCAGTAGTGGACCCCGAGACCTACACTCTAGAGGTTATAAACGAAGATACTATGGAAGGCATCACACTTACTTTAGATGAGATTAAGAGCCTACCCAAAGTAACTATTACAGCGACCATCCAATGTGCAGGCCAGAGGAGAAACGAATTAAAAGAGGTCAAACAAGGTAACTCTTACTCTAACATTTAAAATAACATTTAGTCCGAGGACTGGACTGGGATATAGGTGCCATCAGCACGGCCACATGGACAGGTTGTAGACTCACAGATTTGGTGGAGCGCATAGGTATCACCGAGGAAAACTGCAGGTGCACTATTGATCCAAATACTGGAAAGAGTAGTGGTCTCTGTCATGTTATTTTTAATGGAATGGATCACGATCTGGAAAAAAACTATGCTGCTTCTATTCCCGTCCAGAAGGTCTCTACATCTATTAACTGTATTTATTTTGAATGAGCAGGCTCTAAATAAGTATGGTGATGTCATCTTGGCATATGAGATGAATGGTGAAGAACTGACTAGAGATCACGGATATCCTCTTAGAGCTGTTGTACCGGGTAAGCCTCTTTGCTGTCTAGATTCTGAAAATGATTAGGAGTTGTTGGTGCCAGAAATGTGAAATGGGTGGATAAAATTATATTATCAGCAGAGGAGAGCACTTCTCATTGGCAAAGAAATGATTACAAGGGTTTTGCATCCTTTTCTTTTTAAGAAGTAATTAGAAGTAGGTTTCGGTCCTAACGTTGACTGGGATACTGTTAATTTTGACTTGAGCCCTTCTATTCAAGAGCTTCCAGTTACCGTCCGTCCACTATTTTTTTTGCTAAGAGTAATTAGTCGGCTATATCAGAACCAATGCCAGGAGAAGTAATTAACACAGAAGAGATAGTAGTGAAAGGATTTGCTTGGTCAGGAGGGGGCAAGGCAGTGTACCGAGTAGACGTTTCTTCAGATGGCGGAAAGACGTGGACACAAGCCAAGATTATAAAACCTCTGTATGAGCCACCAAACAGGTATCTTTTTTTTCGTTTAACAACTCGCAACAAAATCCAACAGAATCTTTTGTCAGTTCAAGTTTCTTAATGTAACTTTCAATGACAGGAGCTGGGCTTGGTCTCCTTGGGAGATTACTATTCCAGTCACCCCTGATATGGAAGGAAAGAGAGTGGAACTCTGTTGCAAAGCAGTTAGTAGCTCCTATGATGTGCAACCAGAACTCCCTGCTCCTTTGTGGAATTTAAGAGGTGTCTTGAGCACAGCCTGGCACAAGGTTGTTGTAGATGTACCAAAGTACGGCGAATAGATCTTAGTTTTTATTCTGGGATTTTTTTTTTCCGAATCTTTTAAAGTTACATGGATTTTTTAGCAGTAGTAGCAGTGGTTGTGGTTGATGTTGTTATCATATCACTTGCTCCTGCATTGGTGCCACCGACATTGTTGTGAGTGTATGTCGGTACGTAGGTTTTTCGTGGGAAATAACCTTTGTCAAATTCTCTGGTGACCAACCGCAGACGTTCTTTTAAGAAAGCCTCCATGTGAGCCAGTTTCTCGTCCATATCTTTTGGTTCCTTCCAATTTTCTTTGGGGGAACAACAATTGGGAAAGGAATCTCTGCTCCCACACCATTTCCAAAAAAAATAACAGGGTGGAGCAATGCAACATATTGCTCGATAAAAAGTAAAATAGCGGAAAGTCTCGCTTCCCGGGCTCCTAAACAATCGCAATTTAGAATATGGAAGTGAGTTGTTGCCTTTGCTTCTTTGTGTTTTTTGGGGCTGAGTGAAGGTGTTGGCTTTCTTTCTTATAAAGTAGAGAGCTTGATGATTCCTGATTTGTTTGTTTTTTTTTGTGTGGCAAACCTGTTCAGCCATTTTTGTCTCTGCTCTTCCATTCTCTCGTGAAGGTAACCACGCAGCACAACAGGATTAGCAGAGTACCTGTCTTCGAGAGCAACAAGTGCTTTAGAGTAGTGATCTTTTATCACGTGATCTATTAGGATGGCTTCGTTACCAGATATTCCATCCACGCTACGGACAAAGCTGAAAAAACAAAAGATTAGGAGGCTTTCTCTTTTTTTTCTTAGTAACTTGCCTGGGCCAATAATTCTGATAACTCTGATACAACCACTCTAAAAACTCAACAAAAATAGAGAGAGCTGCTAAAATTATCAAGAGAGGAGCCACAAGGCTAGGCCCGCTGCAACCAGCCCCATCAAGCGGCTGCGAAGTCATCCACACGATCAAGAAGGAAATCAAAACACCATTTGCAAAAAGTATAATAGATGTTGAAAGATTGTAAATGGTTGCAAAGGTGAGCACAGTGGCGGCAGGGTAGAGATTAGAGGTCCTGTACCAGTCATCACCGATGTCAGGGCCTATTGGTTTTGCTTGCATTGCTCTATCTTCTACCTTCATAGTATCAGTAAGAGTCTCGGACTATGATAAATGAAAGGATGGACAAACCTTTTGAGTCCGCTCAGATACCACTCCAAATCCTTGGTCGAAGATAAAGCCAACTACCAAGAGAATGACTCCCGCTAACGCAAGTTTACTTGCAGTTTGAGGAATCCTGCAGACAGCTGTTCCTGCGTTTTCAACCAAAGGTACCCCTGGATTGCTGGCACTCCCACTATGAAAATCCAGTTAAGCGTAAGTGATCAAAAAAAGCTGCGTACTCATAAGCCAGAAGGTCCTGAGTAAAGTTCCCATAGGTCAAAGTCCCGTCACTCTGCCGTATAGGATAGAGACATTGCAAAAGTTTTGTCTCGTTCCCAAACTTATCCCACATATCAGGAGGGATCGTTGTATTCAGGTAATACGCACTCGACCCACACGTGCCCGGGAAACTAACGTAGAGCCCTGTTAGTTCTCCGTTTACATCTTGAGCCTCCGTGTACGCATATCGAAGAGCATTGTCAGAGGATAGAGAGGTGGAACCAGGGGAGTAGCACGTGAAGTGATAGGTAAGGTAGTAGCAGTCCCCAAAGTAGGAAAATTGAGGAAAAGTAAGGATGACGAAGAATATGAGTCCACCATACACAATTGTTTTAAAGTCATCCAAACCTACTTCAGCCTGTTGTTTAGTTTTGACTGACGCAGTACTTACTCCTACTGCTGCGTCAATTTCTTCTTGTAGATCGTACAGCTTTTCAAAATCCTTGTCAGCCATTATTTCTACTTGTTCCCCCTCATCCTCCTCATCGTCTTGCCTCAACTTCTTGTATTCTTCAAGCTTCGAAAGACTGACATTAAAATCCCTTGGGACTCCTTTGAAGGTGGACATACGACGCCCAGGATTATATTTATGGTTTTAAAAGGTGTTCCCGGGATTTTCCAAAGTGGGGAACCTAATGGCTGAGGAGGAAACGGTGCACTTTAATGCTTGTGGTCCTTACAAAGGTTACAGTTCGGAAACCCTGCCTGGCTCTACCACAGTACAAACTTTCCTCTCTGGCAAGTTCTCTGGAAAAATTCTCGATGAATCATATTTTGAGCACAACGGCAAAAAATTCCGATATGATGGCCCTACTCTTGCCCTATCAGATGTAATTGATGGAATTGAAGAGAAGAAATACGTGTATTTGGGTTATGATTCTTTCGTGAGGGGTGGGTGTCATTGCAAGCAGCTTACCTACTAAAGCAGATGCTATTTATTTAAAATCATTGACGGATAACAAGCCTGTCACCCTGCGTTTGACTGATGGCATGCAGACCACTGTCCTGCAAGTAAAAGAAAAAATCAGAGATCTTCAAGGACATCCTGTGAAGCTCCAAAGATTAATTTTTGCTGGCAGGGTACTGTCGGATGATATGACATTGTCAGATTATAATATGGAATACCAAGTTACTGTTCATCTTGTACTAAGAGGAGACGCAGATGTATAACCTCTCAGCACTTTTATTTCTTATTAATAACATGAGCCAATCCACAATTTTTTTTTTTACCAAATCTGTGCAATGTTCCCCGGACATGTGCATCCGTTAGCTTGGCAGGTTTCTGGGTCGTCATCCTGGCAGTGCACGGCGTGCAAGGCGCGTTCTGCAGAGGAAAGGCTCCATTGTGCTTCCTGTCCTTACGACCTCTGTTTCTCCTGTTATTTCTCTCAGACGTGTGTTTCTTCTCAATTTATTTACCTAGAAGGCCGATGGTACCATGGGAGTGGAAAGATAGAAGCATTTGGCGACTTTTTGATGCGGCTTCCACCAAAGCCATAAACGTGGCCTACTTGTCCAAAAAACAATCCATCCGTCTTGTCATAGGTAGGAAAAATGATTCTTTAATTTAAATTGTGAAGGCTCTCAGACCTATCAGTTGGATTTTCTCAAGGGAATACAAACAAATGTTTCTACAAATGTTAAAAAACAAATCAGGGAACGGCCAAGAGAGAGTTTGCAACTTTCACTTCTCTATTCTTCAGCTTTCGATCAACCACAACCACAACAACAACAAAATTACGAGCGATGTGTAACTGAGCCTTATTCTTGGGAATATTCTTTATTATCTTGGGGAGTTTGGGCTCCTTATGCTGATGAAGTACAAAACCAAATTGAAGAGGAATGGAGGAGTGGTGCTGCTGGTTGCAAGTGAGATTTTTTTTTTTTTTGTTGTGCTTACGTTGATATTGTTTTGTACTGTTCGTAATTCGTCTAATGAATTTGTAGAGTGATTATTGGAGAAAAAGTTTTTTTTCTCACCTTCCCTGGACCGAGTGGAATAGGTACCCAAGAAAGTGACGGAAGCAGAGTCACAAGAGAAATCAGAAGAAATTATTGTTATCACGCAGATAAACCTTGTGCGTAACTGTAAAAAATAGAAAACTAGACAATAACTAATTCACAACGTCTTAAGTACCAGATATATTTTACAATTAAATTTAAAGTAATATACCAACTTATCTCAGATATATTTTTCTGTTTTTGATTTTCTCCTAGCTTTTTGTATTTTGCTCTCTTGTTCTTCTTTTGGACTTCCTTCCTTATGCTTAGAGCACGGCGCACCTGGAGGTGACTTTTTCTTCTGACTACCACTCTTCATATTATTCATTATTTCTTTGTTTTCTCTTTTTCAAGATATTTTTTTAAAAAATTTTTTAATAGAGCAAGCCCAACTCTTTCCTATCGATGTACACCACCCCAAATTTACAGATATTGAAAGACAATTTTCAGCCTCTTGGCGTCATCTCACAAAGAAAAAACCCAAAATACATCATCTCTATTACATCAATAACAATAGTAACTTAACAAACCGTTATAAAGAGTATCAGAAAGAGGTTATTGCTGCTCAACCTGTTACTCTTCCTTTTGCTGGACCGTATGTATTTTTTCCATGTTTCCTCCTAATTTCTCTCCAGGGGTAATGAGAACAGGAGATGGCATGGACCAAGCAGTCTCAAATGTTCTAATCTTATTAATGGAGTTGTTTGTAGTGATCCTACTTGTGGTCTTTGCAATATCATAAACAATGGTCTCTCCATCAATTATTCAGGAAGTCGGAAGCCTACAGCAACAGTCTCTGTCACTACTTATCAAAGGTAAAAGAAGAAATACTCATAAAATAGTCTAATTTTTTTTTAAGGTTTGGAAAAGGGTTATACTTCACAGCAACATCCTCTAAAGCAGATGATTACTGTGACAATGTAGTGAATGGTTTAGGAGGTTACCGTTGTATTCTTTTGTGCATGGTTCTCTTGGGCAAGGGTAAACAAATGAGTCAAGATTGTCCTAGTTTTAGCAGAGAGCAGCTAGAGGTTGATCAGTGTCACTCTGTTATTGCGCCTGGGAAGGTCACTAGTCCTCACAAGGATGTGAAAAATTTAAACTATGATGAAGTAGTGGTCTACAGGGACGATGCTGTTTTATCCTCTTATCTCCTTATCTACAAATAAATATTTAATACTATTTAAATTGTTGTCAATGTTTATTTGCGTCTTGCAAACAGAGTAAAGTTTAGGACTTGTGGGCTGTTTCTGAATAGCAGCATCTTCTGGCAACTCGGACCAATGGAAAAACATTTGACATTTGGAGTTACTTCTTACCACTACTGAAAAGGGTAAGGCAGGTCTTGCTACAACATCTTGGAGAATTAATCATACTCTAAATAAACTTACTGAGATCCAGGAAATACATCTCTTTCCTTGCAGACAGCACACTTTTTAGAACTATTACTAGTTTGCCCTCCTCCAAGGCCACTGGCAGGGTAACCTTCACTTTATCAAAAAAGTGATATAAGAGAGATTACCTGGGCAACTCAACCTGCATTTTCCATAATATTGCTTCCTTACTTCATCGAATTTTCGTGGAGCACCACAAGCGCATTTTGGAGCATAAGGGTTTCCCTGTCTTCCAGAAGAGGCATTGGAAGTCCTCCGGTGTCTACTCATCCGGTGACCACATACTATGTAGTCAGGCTCCTCTGAAATAAGGAAATACCACATGTCAAGTCATCAGCTCCTATTTCGAAAGCCATACAAGAACAAGAAGCATCATCACACTTTCCATGCTCTTTCTACCTTGATCAATATTAAAAGAGAAAAGAATACCAATGGGTGTAATTCCACAGTGTGCTTGCAATTTAAGCAATCAGTTGCTGTTCTTGATCTTTCATATTTTGGACAATCATTACATTTACATTTTCCTCGTGGCATCTTGAACCAATCCACGCTCATTCGTTCTTCTGGATGCTTTGTTGATTGTCTTGTTGTTTGGGATAGTTGAATTGATTGTGCTTGTTGTGCAGGGTCTAGTAGAACAGGATGGTAGAAACTAGGATTACTCCAATAGGGAGAGGGATATCCAAAAGGAACGTTAGGATAAGGGTATGGTTGGGGAGAGGAGGTTTCTACCACTGGAGAGGTAGGATACAGAGTAGAAGCTTGTGATTGAACTTCATTTGGAATATTAATATTCATGATGATCAGAAGGAGTTGGAACGGAACTGGAATTTGGGGTTGTCGGATACCGTTGTTGGAGATTCAGAAGGAAGGTGCAAGGATTACATGACCACAGGTGCATCTGATGGTGGAGGGTAGATTAGGTTGATAGAGCGAGCACGGACACAGCTTGCAGTTGTACCCTACAAGAGAAGACATTTTGAGAAGAGATTTGTTCGTGAAGCCATTCTCGAAAGGTATCAGATATCCTGCCATATGGTTTTAATCGATCAGACCTTCGCAACCCTTTCAAACTCGCGCGAAACTGCACGTATCCTTGAAAGAACAAAAACAAAATGTCAGACCAAAGCGAAATCATCATGGATACAGTGTTGCAAGGATTGAATGTGGAGCTCTCTAATATCAATATTGCTGCTTGTTTACCTGTTTCATCTCTGCAAAAACTAAATTCCTCTCCTGCTGTGAAAACTTTGGTTCGCCTTTTCACTAATGCTAAATTGAACCCTCGTGTTGGCTTTAACCAGGTAGGTAATGTGAGGAAAGTCACTTATTACTCAAAGGGCAGTGGTGACATATCCATAACTATCGATCTGCCAGGTGGTGATAGAGCCTCAGATCTTGTAGAGTCTCCTGAACAAGCATTCTTGTGGTTTATGCTAGGTCTCTACAGCAAGCAAGGAGAGGTAGAAACTCTTTATGCAGGTACTTTATTTATTGGAATTGTTATTGATGCTAGAAAAAGAAAGAGGAGAGAGAAGCACCACCTTGGCTAATCAATGTCTTGATTATTGGACTGAGCACACTCGAATTGCTTTTACTTCAAAAAACAAGAACTTTAGGTACTCCCTTCCTGTTAGATACTTAGTTTTAGTCTTGGTTACATGCAAATAAAAATGGACACAATGAACAAGAAGATACGTTCGAAGGAAGGTACAGTCTACACTGATTCTATGCGGCTTCCTTACAGATATTCACCTTATTATTGGTCTCTATACTTCCTCTTCCCAAGCAAAACTTTAGATCACTGATTGTTATCAGGCGTCTGAATGGTTATGATGTTGACAATCGCTGCTTCAGTAAGTCCTTCTTGAAACATCAACATGTGCAATTTTCTGAGGTAATGACATCACAGTTTTGGGACCTCATTCATCAGTATGTTTTCAATCTTCCCCCTAAGACTAAATTTTAGGAAGCATTACTACCCAGATCCTGTTTTGAAAGAAAAAGTCACCACCTTCTTGACTCAATACATTCAGGATGGTCTTTGTGAGGAGCAAGGTAACTATCATACCATTATATCTAATTGCTAACTTTATCCAGAATTATTTGTTCCTCACCACAAATCGCTTTCTCTGTATCTTCATGGTACCACTGGTTGTGGAAAAAGCAGTTTTGTAAAGCTATTTTGCAGTGTAAGTTGTGAATGACTCTGTGGTTTTTCTTTCTTTTAATTTTTTCTACTAGATTTTTGGCAAAATAGTATCTAATTATGTGCAACCAAGGTATTTGCTTCTGGGCATATCACTAATTACCTTCAGAAAACGATCAGCACTAGTAAAAGTTCCATTGAATTGCATTACTCCTGTCGAGTTAAGAAAAATTCTACTAGTTCGAGGCATCTCCGATTGGTCTGTTGAGAGAATAGTTGAGCAAACGATAGCTTGTTCTGGCATTGCTTTATTACATTTAGAAGAGAATCCTGGTACCTCCATGTGTTAGCACTTTGTCTAATTATTGATTTAGAGGATAGCGGTCTTCAAGATACACTCTTTTCTCAGATACAACAAATGTTGCGTGCAGTGACTACTCGCTATCCTGAATACTCTTCAAATCTTTTATATGTAATAACATCAAATTACCCGCCTTCCGAAAATATTGGTAATCTTTTCTACAAACCCTATTGAGAGCCACAGAAAAACAGGTTGTTTGTGTGGACATGGACGCTCCATCTGCCGAATTGCAAAAACAGTGGTGCCAAGATGTTATCAATGATATGTTGAAAAAGACAATCAGGAACCTGTTGGTTGAAGAACAAAAGTATTTTGTTCTTTCTTTCTTACTCCTTACTTTATTCAGGAAGAAGTCAAATTTCAGTTACTCTCTCAGCAGTCTTTTGGCTACCCTGGAGGTATTCCCTACTGATTGCAAAGACATGAGAATACTTGATAAATGGAAGATGTGTCTGAATTACCACATTAGTCATCATTTCCATTTAAATTTGGTGAAATATTTTGAGAATAGCACTCCATCTCCTGACGCTATTCACTCACTTCACGTATCTGTCACAGTTCAAGGTACACCATTCATAAAGTGTCAAGAATAATTTTCCAAATCCAGGTTCTTCCTCTCATCTAAATGTTGTATTTGGAGTTCGATCAGATGATGGTCATACTTCTCCCTCTATCCCTTCACTCTCATTGATGTCACACGATAACGGATATTTCTTCTTTGATCCCTCATATGACAGCGTTAGCGACCCCAATTTTTCCTCAGTCATCCCTCTCTTGAACGAACACGCTGCACATCTTTTCACCATTGTCGATATGTTGAAATATAATTATCTGGCTCCTGCTGTTGTTGTTATTACCAAGAAACAAGCCTCTACAAATGAAGATGAGGAAGATCCCAAACAGGCGAGCATGGAAGCTGCTGCTCTTCAACTTCTCCAGCTCTCTTTTGGTAGTTCACTATCGATGACGAGCCTCACGGCAAAATCCGATGAGGACCGAGAAAAAATTTTTGGTTTGAGCAATTATTCTCTATTTTCTAAAGAGCACCAGGAAATCCTTCCAGCCCAATGCTAGGTGGACTTGTTGCTTTTCTGGATAGCATCACCAATACTTTGTATGGTAAAAGAATTTTTTCCTTAAATTATTCATACGTATACAGAGAGGACGGACTATGCTCTTGTTCTTGTCCATGCTAATAGTTATGGCCAATTTATGCTTCGTGAGTTACTGGAGAGCAGTCCAACAGAAACTCACCGCACTCTCTTGAGAAAGGAGAGGGTTTTATTTTTGCTGCGCGTTTGCGGAGAGTTGTCTACGCAAATGGAATCAAGGTCACACCTTATCATAAAAGTCTAGATTTGTACTTTGTGCGGATTGTGAAATTAAAAAAAATAGCAACAAGATGCAAATGTTGCGGTGTGCCCAAACATTTGGACCATTCTGAACCACTAGAGAGGCAAAACAGTTGGAACGAGAAATAGGCACCTGCCTGACTGAACACAAAATGAATCAAGTAAACAGCTTGCGTACAAGGTAATTTGTACTTTGGTATGCAGCTCAAGTACACAGGCTCCGTGGAGTGCTGGAACAACTCATCTTGGCGGACTACACAGTAGCTTCAGAGAATGACGTTGAGGTGAATCTTTGGAAGTCTTGCTTTTACAAGGTGATAGAGGAGTTTCGTTCGAGAGCCAGGAAGGTACATACAGTGTCTCTCCTCTTGTTTACTTTTACTCGGCTAGGCAGCTCGTAACAATACTAGTTCAGGCCAGGCAGAACTGTCAAGAATTTGTACTTCTTTCTCTAAGTTTCTCTCGTCTTCCACTACTTTCTATCATTGCCTCATCCAAAAATTAAAATCTCAATATTCTCTCGAATTGGAAAAAGCTTTTGCCCAGACAGGTATCTTAATTAAATAACTCCTTGACACATAAATTCAGAGAATAGACATTACGATCAATATGCATCCTGCCACAGGTGCTTAGTCTACCTTGGAGACTTGGCTCGCTATCACAAGGATCTCTATCATGATCCTTTGCAAAAAAATTGGGTTCAGGTTGGTCTTTTGCTCTGTTATAAAGTAGTAAGAGAATAGGCAGCACCCTACTATCAACAAGCAATCAAACTGTGGCCAGAGAATGGCCATCCCTGGAATCAACTTGCTGTTCTCTGTTCTTATAAAGATGACCATGCGAAGTAAGTAGGCACGCGAGCACACACTCTTTTATAAATACATTTTGGAGCTAACATATGCACAGGGCTCTCTATTATTATTATCGTGCATTATTATCTACCATGCCGTTCCCAACAACACAGGACAATATTTTGGCCTTGTTTGAAACAAACAAGTAGTTCTTTCCGCAACCTCCACCAACACCTCAAAAACAGGACCAAACTGTCAGGAGAAACTAAGAGTGACCATCAAAAAAGAAGAAGACCCGAGGACCCTAACAAAGCTCTTCTTAAGCAATTTTCAGATATATACGTTAGGATTCACGGTATACTCTTTACCAGATCAGGGTATGTACATTCTATCCTTCTCACCTCTTATTTGAGTTCTAGGTTGTCTTCCCTACCTTCTCTCCTCTCTTCTGCTTTATCTTCATTCCACGCTCTTATCAGCATTGGAGGCATGCCCGAAACAACTGTCTTGCAGATCCTCATTGTCAATATTCTAACAGTTCATTGTGTAACAAGTATTTCATCACAGTTGTTTTTTTACAGTGCTGACCCTGGACAAGCTGCTACTCAGGTAAGCTACGCAGGGGCTTCTCTTGCTAATGAGGCAACTGCTTGGGCGTTAGAGGTGGCTGTTGCTTTCTTTGTATCTGTTATGGAATTGTCTGTAGGTCTGGAGGAGGAAATATTGAAGTGTGTACACCTCCTTTTTTCGTTATGTTTTTAAAGAGAATGATCTAACGGCGGATTCAGAACTTATCACTCCTTTTCTAAACCAATATCTGTCTTCCTCTCATGGATCATCCTCCACCCTGCATACCTTCAAAAACCTAATACAACGCCTACTGCTCCCATACTCTGGGAGAGGATGAGAGATTTGCTTGCTAGAGTTGTTACCAAAGTGTTATCCCAGTGTCCTGCAAACGATGTAATATTTCTTCTCTGGCCATCCTTAGATCAATTTTTTTAGGACTTTCTACCATCTTCCGCACCTAGTTCAGAGGAAACAGATCTTCGTGGCCTAGAACCACTGGAGCCTACTTTATCCGATGTTGACTTTAGCCTAGATCAGGTCACTGGATACATGGCCGAATTAAAAAGAATGGCTAAAATAGTAAAAGGAGGGTTCGTCTGTGTAGAATATAGTTGGGTAGGCTCATCCTCTCTTCTCCCTAACCATAGTAGACCCCATCATCACGCATGCTTTATTTTGACACGGACACCTTAATTTTTTCAAGCACAGCTACCAGAGAAACGACAGCTCTCCCTCCTCCCACCCAACCTCTCAGAGAGGAAGATGAGTCTGATGGTTCTATTGGTGCTTTGAGAAAGGAGGCCAGTCTTGAAGAGGAAGATGAAGAGGAAGAAGAAGAGGCAGAAGAAGATGAGGAAGAGGATGAGGAGGTTGCTGATGAAGAAGATGAAGTGAAAAGGAGCATAGAGTCCTTGTTGTTCGGAGAAGAGGATGACTTAGGTATCTATTCTTTTTTCGCTCAGAAAAGTAACTTTTGATCAGGTGAATCTATTCTCTACCACCCTACAACCTGGAACCAAGCTCCTGCTCCAACCTTTCAGCAGAAGCCACCCACTGGGCCTGATTTTGGATCTCTCTTAATGCCTAGTGTCTTCAGGTAACTTTTTTAAAAGCTACCAACTAAGATAAGCAGGAATGATAGCGAGGAGTCCCTAAATTCTGACCTCAACCTTGGACCTCCTCCTGGGCTTGAGTCCCTCCCACAACTCTGGCAACAGAGAAGGTAACCCCCTTTTCTTTTTCTGCTTCCTCACTGCTTCTAGCGTCTTCCAAGGAAATAGTGGTCTTCCCTCATACCACTTTGGGTGATGAATAGTGAAGCAAGTGCTGAAGACTCAATAACTAATTGTCCAAAAATTGAGATCGAGCATCTGCTCTCCCTCGATGTGCTTCCAATTAAAATTCTCTTTTCTTTTTCATCTTTTTATTTATTTGGTGGTTGTGACATAATTAATGTCATACACAGTATGTATTGATGCCTGGGGTCTCACAGGAGAGCCAGGACAGACCTTCCCTAGATGACCGAGGGCTACGCATTTACCGATGAGACTATCGAGCAACTGCACTGTGCTTTCATCTTCTGTCTTTGTTACAGTGACCACTGCACTTTCCGAGAACACTACTCGTAACTACAAGGTTAATTTAACCTAGTGTAATTACTTACGGTATCGCGTGAGGCGTTCAGAGCTACGCGGCAGTGAAACATTTGGTGCTCCTTATCAGGAGTGTGAACAGAAAGAGTAAAAGGGAATTCTTCGATGCAAGAATTCTCGCCGCTGCTCAACCGCAGCAAGAAACACAAATTCTCCTTGTTCGTTAATTTGCCCTCAGCAACATTTCCATGAATTCTTCCTGAATTTTTTTTCAGAAAAAAAATCGATGAGCAACTTACCAAAAAAATAGGTTTTTGCACAAAGCTCAATAATATTATCACATAAATTGATCAAAGTGCTCCCATTAGAATCGGTGCATCCTCCTCCGCACCAAGACAAAAGGTGAACAAACTGCTCGATAGACATCCGTTCAGTAACAGGTGTGCTTTGTCCTTCACGTTGGACTGCGAAAAAATGAATTTTTAGTTTTTTCCTACAAAAGATTGTGAGAGCCTCTTCTTCTTCCCTCTATATATTTTAGTGACATACAAAAGGTCATCGCGATCTTTTCCACCTGGCACGTTGCAAAAATTAAATAAGCGGCCCAAAAATTCGTCGTACTAATTACGTATTTAAAAAATAAAAAAAAGGGAGAGATTAGGAGTGTAGAGATACCTCGTTTTCTATTGTTCGTCCCCAGAGAACTCTCTCATCTTCGCTCTCTAAAGTAGCTTCAAGCAAGGCAAGCAATAAAGAATTGCCTAGAACAAATTAGACCACCAAGAAAGACTTCTCCCATACCAATAGTAGAAAAAAACGATGCAGTGTCAAGAGCAGAAGGGACCCAACAAGCCTTAATAATATTAGCCAGGGCCTCGTGTATGCTGCTAAGATCTGGTGTCTGTCCTTCTGGATAGGTCTCTTAGGGAAAAAGTAGAAAAAAGTGGGCCCTACCTCGAATAAGATCGGGAGCGTAGTGAGTTGTATCAGGCTCTGCATAATCAAAACGACAAAGATGCCAGAGCAAGATGCCATAAGATATTATCCTAGGCTCTTGGTCAAGCTCTTATTATCTCGAACAAAAAATTTTCTCTGTGTCAGAGACTCTTTTCGTTTTGATAATGTAATAAACTTACCTGTCTTCTAACTCGACAGGTGTTACTTCGGTAGTTGTGGGATGTTGGAGTTGGTGAGTACCCAAGTCCAAGGTGCAGTGGTTATTGGGAGTGAGCTTGATGCTGTCCAGGGATAAATCCAGGTGTAATTCTTTGTATTGTTGGCACCAGTTGATAGCTTTTATGTCAGAGTTGTGTTGCTTGTTACTTACCTTGAGCAATTTCACGTGCCATTTTTATCTTTTTCGATAACAACGTGTCTCTCAAGTTACAATTAGCCAATGACCTGTTCACACGAACTGTGAGGAGAGCCCAAGAAGGGAGCAAAACCTCATTTTCATTTCTAGTTACACAACCCAAAGTCTTGTTTCAGCTCGTGAGTACATGTAAACAGCAATTCTACCTTCACAATGTGATCGTTACCACCAACTACCAAATAGGTTCCAGTGAGGTTTATGAATCTCTCTTCGTCGGCAGGATCAGGCGAGTGTATCCAGCGAACATCAACTTCGTGGGTACGACAAGTGGCGAGGCCATTCACACCAATCTCGCAAGGTACAAGCTCTGACGATGGGATGTGAAACTTTCTTGGGAGGTCCGTCATAGGGTTACGGAATAAATTTACACACAGAGAGAAAATAGGAGTGGGGAAATTTCACGCGTTTTAACCTAGCGTTAACGCAATTCCTAATATTTATGTTCTAGCTAAACTACAAGGACAGATCAGATTCCATCTCCTGTAACTGTCGTTCTTTTTCTGCCTTGTACTCCAAATCGAATTTGTGTTTCTGTCTGTAAAAAAACACAGCAATTGTAATAGAAATGGCAAAAACCAAGCCTCCCACAATAGCAGAGATTAAAGTAGAGCTACTCACTCCAGTAGATTCCGTGGGTGTTACTGTTATTTGTAAGTATTCAGAATCAGTAACCCAAGATCCTGATGGGCAACGTTCTAGATTTGTTATTTCTGAGGCAGAGACTAACACAAAAAATCTAGATTCAATTAGTTGGTAAACTTCTTTCAAGTTAAAGAATTTTGTACTGACCTAGAGGATGTATCGTTGAAATCGATGGGTATTTTCTGACATGGAGTACCAATAGCGGTAAGAGTGGCTACACCACTTACAATATCTCTGTAATCATATAGAGTCCAGTTTGTGCCTTGAAGGAAGCAACAGAGATCAAATTGAGCCTCAAATATTAGTTTATGTTAACTACAAAGAGTACGTTAAGAGAAGTCCTTGTAGGATCAATGAGAAAAGTGAGATAAACTCGGTGAAAATCGTACTCATTTGCTACAACAAACCATTGTTGAGCAGGACGTCTACATTACGTCAGTTGCCCAATCGGCAAAAAAAAGATAGAGAATGGACATACGTAATATTGAAGTAACTGTTAACATCAAACTCATTCCCTCCCACTCTGGTGAGAGCTGACCATTTTTCTGGAGGGAGCTGGGACTCAAGAACACCTTTGCTGTGAGCAGGGATAGAGCACCTAAATATTACCGTGACAGTGATAGGCAGCAGAAAACTCAGTGTATTTGTTGTAGTCCCAGACGGTATCTGCTGGTATATTCACATCTCTTACAAAATAGATATCATCTTCTCCAGGTAAAGGTACGTAAATTCCTGTACCAAATCTGACCAAGTCTCCAACTGCAGCTGTTAATAATAAAAAAAGAAGCTACTCACGTGATGTGGTACTCTTATAGACCGTATTTCCTTTAAAGGCACTAACAAGTTGTTGTCTTTCTGGATATTGTTCTTCTCCAACGCCCCACATTTTAGGCCACGCTATCATCGAATCAACTATTGTGTTTTCCAAAACCTAGTGTAGGTAAGAGTGATGATCTAAACCATGGTGAAGCATTGATTGAAGAAACAAACCTGAAATTGGCCAGGCTGATCCTTACCCACATGTAAATTCGAACTCACCAGCTGATTAGACAAAAACACATTTTGATAATCAGGCCTGTAGAGAGAACCAAGTACAACATCGCCTCCGAAGAAAATGTTTTTTGCAAAATAAAGACCCGAAATCTCTCCCATCCCTATTATTGTCAGTTCTAGATCCTCAAGGGTCAAGAAGAAGTGACCTCTTACCATCAGTATCAGCATCAACAACTGCATTAACATTAGGAGTACCTGACCTGGGGTCCAGGAACATATTTGCCACAACGTATTTATAAGAACCTACTCTGAAAAAATTAGAATTTACCATGCAAGTATTTGAGATAACAAGTACATACGAATAGCTATTTGATATGTTCAGGTTTGGACCTTCACCGTATACTACAAAAAATGAATGGATATCTAATAAGAAAGCACACCTATATTTCCGTATACAACAGTACCAATATCATTAGAAAAACACATCCCATAACGTGGCCGACCCGGTCGCGAATTTCCTTCAATTAGGTTATTTATCACGTGAATTCTTAAAAAAAATAGCGGCGGAGTGCTCCCTACAGCAATTGGACATTGGGACGTACTAATCCCTTTTCTGCAGGTCGTTAGTTACAAGTAAATTGTACAAACATGTCACTGATTCTTACACCCCAGAGCCATGCTTCGTTGGCCTTTATCTCGACTACTCCCTGGAACCAGCACTTGTGCTCCTCAACACATCGAAAGACACAAGGACGATTCAACTTGCCAGAGCATTCAATGATAAAAGTACCCGTGTCTGTACAATAAGAACCCAGGCCTTGTTGAAATACCGCTAGTGTAGTTTCCAGGAAGAAGCCAATACAGTTTTCCTTCTCCATTTTGCTTAGCAGCAGCTGAGGTGAAGCTGAAGGGATCGGTTGGGGTTCCTGCTCCTGTCCCAATGGGCACTCCTGGCCCAATCCAGAGTTCTTGTGAGGCTTTGAATTGGGTGAACCAAGCATTTCCAGCAAGGCTCAAGGAGACTAAATAGAGAAAGGGCAGTGTAACAACTGTCCGACACATCATCGGAGGAACGAAAACTAAAATCCCGTGGCTGAACTACACCCGCTATGAGCGGAGACTTCATCAAATCATTAGTCTGTTTAGGGATGGCTGGACTTTGTTACATAACATTCGTAACGAGGCATCCAGCTAATCCCATGCGGGGACGAAAATGGATTACCATGGATGAAGTAAGGACAAAGCGCGCTGCACCAAAGACAATGGCTGCACTGCTCGAAGACGATCGTATAGAACCAGTGGATAAGTTGATCACGGCAGTTCTACATTTTATCACTGGTGGGCTTGACTTTTGTGATACAGGTAACTGCGCCCTTTTGTTTCTCACAGCTTCTTAAGAAAGTGAAGTCACCGTTTGGTATGAGCATTTAGGAGAACCTATGCGACCGGTTTCCCGTAAGACGGAAGTAGAGTTACCAAACGAAGAAACTCTCGAGAATGCAGTGTTGTATCAAAAAGTACACTGCTGTGGCTTAGCAGAAGTTTTAATTCCTCTTCCTGAGTCTACACAGTCGCCTGAGCATGTCGGTACTCTTGCCACTGTAGGTGCCTGTGGAGGTGGAATAGCAGTGAAGTACAAATTTTTTGTTTTGTTTCGTAGTGAGAGTGAGACTTATACTTTTCCTCCAGCACCCCAATTCAGAGAATCAGGTTTCGAGACCTGCTTCACAATGTACAAGAAAAAGAGAGTACAAGAACAAAATCTGAAACGTTTTCCAGAGACCTCGAAAAAGAATACTTAAAAGTTTTAGAAGATAAGAATACTCTGGTCTTCTCAGTGCAGGTTAGCCTTACCCAGCCTCTGCACGAAAAGAATACAAGATAGTCATAAATTCACAATACTTATTCCTGAAGGAAGTGGAAGCAATCCGATGTGAAGCAGAAGAAAGTGCAAGAAACATGGAGTCAGAGATCGATCAGTTACGCCAGACAATTCAGGTTTCTTTTTCAATTGAGAGTGCTGCTTCTCTCTTACTCGAACTCAACCACTTTTTAGGACTACGGCATGCAAACAAATGATCTGTCAGCGCAACTGTCACAGCTTACCCTCGAGCTTAGGCTCATCGAGCTAACTGTACAGGCAAACTCTGATACCGATAATGGTAACCATAACATACTCCTCCTCTAAAAAATGAATTCCAGACATTGTTATACAATCTATCTTGAATGAAATGAAAGCTGAAATTAAGAAAGAGGAGACTGAACTCGGCAAATTGCGGGACGTCAACGAGAAGCTGAAGAGGGAAGAAGAATTAGATGACATACGGAGGACCAAATATGAAATGGAGGTCTATATTCCACCTATCAAACTTACCCTCCTCAGCTAAAGCAGCTAGAAGAACAAATAGCATTAGAGACAATGAGCCATGATTATGACTACGCCGAAGAGGATGAAGACACATTTTTCAAGGAAGGAAGAAAAGATAACAGAATATATGGGTACTCTCATCCTCTTACCTTTCTAACATGATTTTCCTAGATTTGCTGCACCTTCTACTGCCCTCAGGAAAAATATCAAATCTAACAATTCGGGACCCACAGGAAGTGGTTTTTGGAGGTGCTAATCTATGTAGCTTAATAAATATTATTTATGTACAAGAGGTAATAGAAATACTAGTCTTTATTTATTAAACCTCTATAATCAATGTCACCGTTTATGTAGAGGCTAATTTCGTTGGTAAATAATTTAAGGGACAGTGGTTTGTTTTCGTCCCTCTCTTCTTCTTGTCTCGTTGAGCTTTCGTTGGGTAAAGGTTCATTGACCTCTCCCAACTCACTTTTGGGGGAAGACCAGATCCACCAGGGAATGAGCCTCTGAACATATCCTTTCCCTGCCTCCCAATAAGAATAGGGTTGGTCCACCTCTTCTTCCACCTCTTCTTCTACATCTTGTTGTGGCCATGACCTCTGTTCACTATCGTCCTCTTGCTCTTTTTTTCTCAGTTGGTGTTGGAGAGGGGTTTCATGGTGGCCTTGACTATCATCTTCTGTATTGTGCGAATAGGGTTGAAGCTCTTCTTGCTGGTGGTTCTCTTCCACTCCCCGGTCAACACGAAATTGTGACAAGTCAAAATCAGGCAAGGAGAAATTGGTATCATAGTTTGTATGATTCTTCATATTATTTGGAATTGGAGTAGAATTATTGTTATTGTTGTTGAGGTAGCTTGGTGGGGGGGCAGCTTTTGGTGGGCTTCGTGTGGGTTCTCTTTTAGGATATCCTATTTGTCAGGCCAAGGAGAACATAAATAATAATACTATTGAAATAAGGAGTCTCCTCTCCCATGTCAATATCCATTGTGCTGTCGGTGGAAGATACAAAATTATCAGGGGGGCATTCCACTGGGTTCGTGTCTAGTTCCATGTTATAAACTTCTGAGAAGTTGATTTACCTGAGAGATCTCCAGGATAGTGGTAACAATCTCTACTACATTCAACATAGAAAAGCAGTACAGGCACATATCTACTTGTTATATTTCAAATTAGTTTTCTACCTCTCGTAAGCACAAGCAGCTTTTACATTAAACCATGTTTTTCCAATCTAATTTAGTTAGATTATTCCTCATCCTACTTACATTCTGAACTGAAGTATCATTCAAGAGAAACCAAGACTGCTCCGATTGTCTCCATGCTATCGTCACATAGTGAGAACGACAGAAAAATACGACGCCTTTTAGTCCATATATTTTTCTGGGTACTTTTAAGATGAGTAAAATGTGCATATAGTCTTACTTTCTGTTTCCTGGGAATTGAAAAAGAGTTTTGATAGCTCCAGTGTTGGCTCAATTAGGTTCAGCATCAGTTGAATCTGTTCAGAAGCTGAACCCTATGAGAAAAAATATGATGAGGTACGAGATACCAGGACGACCAGAGGGCCAACTGCAGGCCAGAGATAATACTTGAGGGGGTTTGCTCCTTAGAAACCTCTTGATAGGCCACATCATTCCATTACGTACAGAGAGACAGGTCTGCTTTTAATAATGATACACAAGAAGGAATGAGTTACCTTGTCGCGACACTTCCGTACATCCTGGTCATTTGCTTTCTGCAACAAATAAGAGAAAGAATTATCAACATTATTCCTCATCTTGGCCACTACTCTAAAAAGAATAAATTTTAACTGAGGAGGATGTACTCTAGGGAAGCAACGTATGTGAGGTAGGTGTAAGAATGACTGACTCTGGGCTCGGTAACTTTGCCGCAAACATTGCATGAGACTTGCTCTGCTATCTCCAAGCCGAAGGTATGATTTACCAGAAGTGTTTCCTTGGAAACTACTTCGAGAATGGTAGACTGGTTAGGAGTTAAAAAATGGATTAAGATGGCATACAAATGCCTCGGAAGAGTCTGCCATATATCCTATGGAGAAGGAAGCAGGATATATCGTACTTAATGCTCGGCGAAGTGTTTCGGGATCCACCGATTCGTTGCTACTACTACCAGAAGAATAGAGATTAAAGACCGTCTTGTCCATGAGGAAAAACAGAAATTGTATTACTCATACCTGCAAGGCACAAAATATACATTCTGATTGACTGCAGCGATGAGTTTCCCCGCCAAGAGCAATTCTGAATTGATCCATGTTCCACAGGGACTGAATGATCACGTTTAAGAAACAATTGTTTTCGCCGCTGTTTCTGATTCCTCTCATGCGTCCCCTAAAATCCAAAAAAAAAAAATATGTCCTTGCAAACCACCGTTACTATCGTCCAAGCTCAAAACCTCAAAGCAGCTGACCTAAATGGTACGACTTGAATTCGCTCTTCGGTTAACCACAGTCCACCAGGCAAAAGCGATCCTTATGTGAAATTCTACTTGCGGGACGGCAAAGGTCACCTTTCGAGAACGCACAAAACCCGAACGATACAGAAGACTCTTCACCCCTACTGGTGAATTCTTTCCAACCCCAAGTTCCTAATGCTTTCAGGGATGAGAACTTTGTTTGTGATCACTCGGACGAATCTGGCAACCTGATTTTCGAAGTTTGGGATCACGATACCTGGTCAGCAGATGATATCATGTGTGTTTCGTAACACACCTATCTCACCGTCATAGTGGAAGTGCATCCTGGTCTATGTCTAGTCTAACTGGCACAACTTTTCGGGGATGGATCTCCTTGACTCCCAAAGGTCTCAAGAGGCACTACTAACCTTTTTTGCTGAACTCTGGATAGGTAGGTTGGAGATCATTGTCGCTCCGAAAAACTGGACCAAAGGCCAAAAGAATCCAGCTGTCTCTGCTGTTCCTGGTGTCCATGGTGGCGTCCATACTGGCCAACCTACCTCTCCTCACACTACTCATGTGATTCATCATCACGTTAGCACTCCCATGGGAGGGCCAATGGGCTCGCAAATGGGAGGACCTATGGGAGGACCTATGGGAGGCGGACCTATGGGTGGACCTATGGGCGGACCTATGGGCGGACCAATGGGCGGACCTATGGGCGGACCGATGGGAGGCGGACCAATGGGCGGACCTATGGGCGGACCGATGGGAGGCGGACCAATGGGTTATCCAGGCACGGCCAGCTCAAACCCCTATGCAGTGGTATCCAGCATCCCTGGCTATGGCTCTCCCTATCCTCCAAACTCCTCTATGGGCTACACCACTCATGGCATCCCAGTGGGAGGGGGACCTCCGCCCCCTGCTGCCTACAACAGCTACAACGGAGGATACAGCACTCATGGGTATGCAGCACCACCACCAGTAGGCTATTCAGCTCCGGGTTACGGAATGCAAAATCCAGGATTTTCATCTAATTTACCTAGTTCGAACTATCCTTCGGGTCCCGGATACGGTGCACCGATGGGGTATCCACCCTCCTATCCTGCTCCTGGTTACTAAGTTCTTTGAACCTTTTTGTTTGTGGTAGCTGATAATTTCAAGAACTTTGTTTATTACATAGTTACTTGCTTCTTTTTTTGGAACATAAGCCAACTTGAGTACAGAACAGCTCAGGTGGCTCTTTTGCCAATAACCACTGCACCAGGGCAGGAAGTTGAGCAGCCACCAGCGCATCACAATCAGAGTTATAAGGAGCAGGAAGATCAGCACAAGCAGCTTCTAGATATGCCTCTAAACCATTAACAGTGTTATTAGAGCCTAGGTAATCCTCTGCATAGGTGACCAACATCTCGCAGAGACCGCAGTTGTTTCGTTTTGATACTTTGCTCGTGCAGAGATGCAGCTGAGTGCAGATTACTTGGGGGTCTTCTTTCATGATGATCCATTCTATAACCGTTGAGCCCCATTGGTCTACCTCTTGAGCGCACATATCGGAATAAGGCTCTGGGAGGACTTTGCACGAGTTCTCGAGGAAGGTGACGATCTCTTTTTCGGTGGAGTTGCTTTCAATAAACCCTTCTATCGTCTGTACAACGAACTCGCAATAGGCACATTGAGCACTTGCAGTAGCGACAAGGAAGGAGAACAAAGTGAGCAGCATGCGATTAGTTTTTTTGCGCCTGAAAACCTGTAGAATCACGTGTTTGTATATATTGTCCTATTTCAAGCCACTTTTAATGGAAAGAACTGAACCCAGAGGATATACAGTCCAATTTAATAAAATTAGACCAAAGTCCTATCATCTAGAAAGATTTAAATATTGATTTACAGTTCAACCAAAATCCCCCATAGGATGTGGATTATTTCTAGAGGGAGGAGGGAGAGGTCACTGTTTTCAGATTGTTGTCCCTCACGGAGGAGCAAAGGAATTCGGTACATCATTTTCTAAAAATGTTAGGCTGAATTAGTAGTAATACAATCAAAAATTTGGTTTCTTCACTTAATGGTTGAGTTATCTTGTGTCTGTACTTGTTGCGTAGGTAGTGATCCATCTTATTGTTTGTAAGATTAGTAACAACGAAATCACACCGTGCAGTATTTAAGATTAGCCAATTCAACTGGCAAGATTACAACCTTGTTGTATTTCAACTCAGATTCTTAGAACATAAATAAAATATTGTAGTAACCAATATTGTTTCCAAAGAAGAACATCTGCCCAGCTCAGATGGTAAATATGTCAAAAAGTTACTCGAAACCTGAAAGATGCAGAGGTAAGAAGAGGCAGGAGAGAACTTACTTCTAGCACCTTCAGAGCAGAACAATTACCCAACTCAGTAGGTAGAAGAGTAAGTGCATTACCATTGACCTAGGAATTAGAAATTTGGCAAACCCTACTCTCAATTCCTCTAATGCTCTGCACTTTCCCAATTCAGTTGGCAAATGGGTGAGTTGGTTACAAAAAGCCTAGAATCAGCAATCAAATGGGAGAACACACGAAACAGTGGGTGAGAGATAAGCACTGGCCTATTTCAGTAGGCAAACACTGAAGCCTGTTGAATTGTATCCAAAGCTTTTGCAAGCCAGTGCAGTAGCCAAGTTGTGATGGCAGGCTGGTCAGAGACATGTGCGTGAGCTGATCATCTCAGCACGTCACACGCAATTAGTGTACCCGAACTTGTACTACATGTGGTCTCAATTCGCGTGCGACTGCTTCTTGCCTTGATGCATCCATGAAAATCAAAGCACAGACTAAATTTATTTCAGAAAAAGTACAAACTAAAGGAGGACTAACTCCTTCCCTGCTAAAACATAAACTATTACTGTCCTGCATAGGTAAAGCCACCAAAGTCATCCTTGCCAACAGGTGCCGTTGGTGCATCAGCAAAGGCATCATCATTCACGTCTTCATTCAGAAAATCCTTGTCGATATTTTGAAGATCATCAGCAGAACGCACTTTGGGTTTGAATGGTGGTTCAATTTCAAGGCGGAGAAGTTTGTCCCAGTCAATGTCACGGAACCAAGAATGGGCTCTAACAGTTTGTTAGCTACTAATTCCTATCAACGTACTTAATAATTTCAGGATCCTGTAATCTGGTCCTTGGGTCTCTTTGAAGAAACTGTTCAATAATATCAGCCACCTTGAATGAGTGAATAGAAAGGACAGTAAATCTTACCTGTGTACTAAAAAAAACAGGAATGACCAAATCAGCAGTCATAATCTTGTGATACATATTATCCTCATCTTCGGTATAAAAAGGAGGTAGTCCCGTCAACATTTCGTAGATCAGAGTGCCTGAAAGAGTTAAGCCACAAAGTACAGGATTATGTACCAACAGACCACCAATCGATAGCTTTCGTATACTGTTCTCCTTTTATCACTTCGGGTGCTAAATACTCTGGAGTTCCACAGAAGGTAGCAGTACGGGAATCTTTGGCCTGCAAACCTTCCTTAGAAAGACCGAAATCAGTCATCACAATGTTACCTGTATTGGACTTTAGAACAATAAATTAACTAATACCCTCAGAACTCAGTAGAAGATTCTCAGGCTTCAAATCTCGATAAATAATACCCAAACTATGTAAATATTCCAAGCCAGACACAATTTGTGCTGAATAAAACTTCGTTCTTTCCTCACTGAAGTTGGGTGAATAGGATGACCTGTCTTTCATACCTGAAACGTTTTTGTTGGGAGAGGTGATGGAACAATTCTCCTCCATTTATAAAATCCATGATGAGATACAAGTTTTCTGCGTTTTGGAAAGAAAAATATAATCTTGCCAAAAATGGGTGATCGATTTTGGAGAGCACTGATTTTTCGGTTCGGGTATGTTCAATTTCTCCACGTGCAGCAATGACTGATTTTTTAAGAACTTTCATCGCATACACCTGAGAGTGAACAGAGAAAGGAGAAGTGCAAACCTTTTTGGTGTCCTTCTTCTTCACAAGGAGTACTCGGCCAAAACCACCCCTCCCAATCACACTAACTGTATCAAAGTCATCTGCTGTTACTTTTCGCGCTGGCACATTCATCTGCTCCACAGGTACTGGCGGAGCCTCGGTTACGACAGTGGGATTGGAAATGACCTTGTTGCCCGTTGCTTCGTTGATAGCATTCACCCAAGTAGTTACGTTTTCATCGTCACTCCCTTGAATGTAGTAGGTCCTCCCAGTGGTGGTCACAACACCAAAGACGTATCTCCTTCCCTTGTATTCTCTGAAGCGCTTTACATCCTTGATCGTCCTGATAAGAATTTCTCCTTTCTTGTCCTTCTTGTTCTCCCTGACGTAATAGGACAACTTGTCTCGCTCGATTACGAGGTAACGCTTCTTCCAGCTCAAGATCTGGGCACCTTCCTTGTACACGAACCCTGCTTTGGCCATCGTCGGAGAAAAAATTACAAGCGAATAAGTGCAGAAGCAGTTTCTATTATAATTACAAGCTCTCTCCTAACATTAACTTCCTAAAAGTAAGAAAATCGACCCGTGTAATGTTTACTCCCAGGAGTTCTTCCAAATCGTCAAAAGATTCATTGTACACATCAGAGAGTGTCTTTTTTATGTCGGAGATCGCTACGTAGCCATTTTCATCTTTTGGGAAGACATCGAAAACTTGCTAGAGGTTTGGTGAGCACTATCTAGTCAATACTCACTTGTAGTTCATCCACTTGCTGTTCTGCAGGCATGCGTTGGCTCATCAGTTTGGCAAACTGGGAGGGTTAGATTACCAAGAGGAAAACACGTACTGTGTTAAATTGTAGGTGGCCATCTTGAGACGGATCAATATTCAACATAATCTTCAATTCCTCTTCCGTAGGTTTCTGGCCTTTATGCGGTCAGAGAAAATCACACAATAAGTTTACCCAGTTTGCCCAACACAAGCTCCAAGCCTTGCTTATCAATCTTTCCTGTCCCTTTCTTGTCTATTGCAGAAAACGCTTCTTGGTACGCGTTAAGTGTTCGGGTCGACAAGCGTAATGAGGTGGACTTCTGTAGTCCAAACTTTTGCCTAAGCATTGTGGTTTCTCGTGCTTCTGTCATTTGTGCACGGAGTTTTTTTCTCACACAGTATTTCGGGTTTTTTTCCTCTGTACATGGACATATAGAGCGTGAAAAGCACGTATGGACTCGCTTTCTTTTATGTTGGTTGCCTGTTCGTGAGATTTGTTGCTATATTTGGTGGGCACGTGTGTACAAAATTTTTAAACAAACATAATATTTTCCTCATCATAAAAAACATTTTTGCCCTCATCCGCCATTGCAGTCAAAATACTTTCTACTTCTTCTTTCTCGAAAGGTTGAGCACTGATTGCTGCAGTTGCTTCTTGGAGTGAAGTGTGAAAGTCTGCTCGAGGAACAATCTCGAAAGCTTGATTTTGATTCATATAGGCAGAGAGAGTTTTTTCGAAAAGTACCTTCCTAGAGGTAATAAGAAAAAGAGGTTCTACTCTCACTAACCTTTGTGCAAAAGTAAGTTTTTTTCCTTTTCCTGTGTCCTCGCCAGTCTTTCCACCTTTTGATTTTTTGGTTTGTCCCCTTTGATCTTCCCCACTGTCGTCTGGTGTTCTTTTTCTCTTCCTGTTGTTTGCAGATGAAGCATCTCCTTCCATATCAATGTCTGAAAGTTGAGGATAATGCTTAAATAAATTGTTAAGATTTACCAGCTGTGTTAGTGGTGTTTGGTTGTACGGGTAGAGTGGAGGTGTTTGTGTTGTGGAAGAGGGAGAAATCCATAATTGTAGAGGCAACCTAAAGTTGTAAGGAAATTTCAAAAAGATAGACCTGAATATCTTCAGCAGTTACTTCATTAGACAAGCGACACTTTGCATGAGCTACACCTAAGCGAATCATGCTCTCTAGTAAACGAGGAGTAACTGGAAGTGTCCTTATTTGTCCTGATCCTCTCCGAAGCTCGCAGAAATTGTTAGCAATCACTTCTGCTGCCTGGAAAGGTGAGAAGAAACTAGGAGGATGATTATAATTAAAAGAACCTCTGCAGACAAGACAGGGTGCGAGATGCTCTTAGCATAAAGCAAATATTTCTTAATAAATTGCACGGAAAATAATTTTTCTCCGGTGTGTTGACGTTGATTAGTATCAAACGTAGCATATATAGATCTTTCCTCCTTCTTGCTTTCGTGTGTGGTTTCTTCTGAACAGAACAGTTAGAGACTGCTCTGAAGTAGATGGAGCAACTCACCTTTTGAGCTCCTGTACCTGTGCATAGTCAACACGTGAGTTGCTATCTTCCTGTCATTCACCTCATCCAAATTATCCAAAACAATGAATAGTAAATCGAAACGAGAAAGAAGAGAATCGGGGAGAGCAATATTCTCTGTTGGTTTCTTGTTGCGGTCATATTTACCAAATATTGGGTTAGCAGCAGCAAGGATAGAGCATCTAAACACTGGTTAGGTAGGTTCCGGCGTACTAGGCAATGTTGAGAAGACAAAAGAAGATGTACCTGGCATTCAATGATGCATGTATTCCTGCTTTAGAAATTGTGACTGTTTGTTGTTCCATTACCTTTTTTTAATTTTGGTTGGTTGAAGAGATTTTCAAAGAATTGGTTCAACTTCAATGGATAAAAGAAGAAGACCTCATGAATAGCGACTCTATCATCTACTGACATCTTATCAAACTCGTCAATACACACTATGCCTCTATCAGCTAACACCATTGCTCCTGCCTGTTCATTGATGAGTAATGTACATCTCTTCCGCACCTCAAGTCTTCTCTCCCTGGTTTCAGAATCGCTAGTCACCGCTGCAGTAAGTCCTACTCCTGAAGAGCCCCTACCAGAAGTAGAGATTGCCAGAGGAGCTATGTTGAGAACAAATCGAAGCATCTGAGATTTAGCAGTGGAGGGATCGCCTATAAGAAGAATATTTACATCACTGATGAGAGTAAGAAGTCACGCTATAGGAATATTGGTAGTTACCCTCTCAAGTGAGTACCATTCTTCAAATTTTTCTCTTCTCCCCCCAACAACTGCAACAAAATAGCTTTTTTAATTTGCTCATGGCCGAAGATTGAAGGAGCCAGAGAGCGGGAGAGTTTTTCAAATACTTCGGGATCTTGCGATACCTGTGTGAAAGAGGTGAGGGTTTCAAAAAAAAAGTAAAAACCCTGGTTATGTCTTCAATATCTTCTCCGGAGAGAACTGGCCCAAAAACCTCCTTAGAAAGCAGTTGTATGTTGTTAGCAACTAAAGCAGTGTAGAAAATCCCTTTCGTTTGGTTTCCTAAAGAAATTACATCAGAAATAGACGTTTCATCCTACACAATTAACTTACCATCTATCTCAGCAGGTAAAGCTCGATATATCCCCATCACTCTCACTCTATCTCCAGGCTTGACTCTATCTACCAAATCAGCTTCTACATAGACTCTTACTGATCGAGGCAGCTGGCCAGCAGGTGCTCGCTCAGGCATTTCTTGCACATAGAGTACCTGAGTATCCCTGGGGCAATCACTACAGGAAGAGAAGGAAAAGATTAATTACTATAATATGCTACCTAAAGGCACTCAAACCCATTTCAAACGTCAATGGATTGCCTTGCTCATCTTTGGTAGGATATATTGCTCCTGTTGGAATTCCCAACAAAGAAGTTTCATCCCTGTAGCTCCGAAATGTTCCTTTTCCAGTGCGCTCACAATAGTGAATGCTTTTTAAGAGCTTTGGTTTCACATTAGAAGCTGAAGAGGTGAGGATATCATAGTAGCAATAACACCTTTGGTAACTATTCCTTCCACAGCAACCTACCAGAATTTGTTAAACAAATAAAATTGATGATATTGATGAAGACATACCAACTTCCTTAATAAGTGAGAAGTTAGATCTCGAGGAGACACATTATTTGGTCCAAAGCTTCCTTCTACTCCAACAAAAAAATCATCGTCTTTTGTCACTGAACTACGTGAGTACCGACCAAGATAGCAGATACCCTCAGGATAATCAGGAGAGAGTGGCACTAAGAGAGCAAGGGTTTTTAGGCCTTCCTGAAATGCTGGAAGAAACTCGTGAGGGAGATCGAGAAGTCTGGTGAATAAGAGCAAGAAAGAAAAAACAAACCCTTGACATTGGTCAGGCGAAAATTTGCGAAAGTCGTCCAAACTCACAATCAACCGCCTCCCACCAGTCCGTACCATGCTTTCTACCAACTTGCTATAATCCACTCCTGGTAACTAACGTCTGAGAGCAGGTCAACTACAAGGTACCTCAGCGTGTACAAACTGCTGAAATAGAGATTTCCGTTGCTGTAGGGTCTCTTTGCTTACCTCCGAAAACATCGCGGGACCCGGGTATTTTTGTTGAGTTGAAATCTGAGTTTCTCAGGATGTGGGTGCCCATGCGACGTTCTTGCTTGTTTCCTCAGGAATTTTGCAACCCGACTGTACAGATGGACGCTGCTCAGAGAGGAAGGAGAGGCAGGGGTAGGGGTGGGGGACAACGAGGTGGAAACATAGCTACCAGGGGTCGTGGAGCGACAACCCAACAAAAACCGGTGGATCCTTTTGTACCTATGACGGACGAAGAATCGTTTATACTCGATGAAGACGGAACGGTGCTGGGGGATTTGAGGTGTGGAGTGTTGGGATTTTGGAAACCGCAGGATAGAAATGGCCTTTATTCACAATGGTAAAAGGCGCTCTTAACCGAGTAACCTCTGTAGGTTCCTTTCAGAAATGGTGATAGAGGATGTAACTTATAATTGTTGCGAGCAGTTTATGATGGCTATGAAGGTTTTTTCACCTATGCTTTCTCTTACACCACAAGGCTAAGCATTTTGGTGATGAAAAGACTTTTGAACGAATAATGGCAACAGGTGATCCTGCTAAACAAAAAGCCCTTGGAAGGAAAGTAACTCCCTTCGACAGTGAGGTGTGGGATGCTGAGGCTCGAAAATATGTTTTGCTTGGCAATTTACACAAATTCTCTCAGAATCTAGGTTCTTCCATACTTTTATGTATTTCTCAACTGCCAGAACTTAAATTCAGACTGCAGAACACAGGACAAAAAGTACTGGTGGAGGCCAGTCCTTCTGACACTATTTGGGGAGTAGGGTTGGCTCCTGATGACCCCAATCTGAGTAATCCAAAAGCTTGGCGTGGCAAAAATTATTTGGGTATAGCTGTTATGCAAACCAGGAAGAGATTAGTGGTAGAAGAGGTGGAACACAAACTGTGAAATTTGTATTGTTTCCACACGATTTTTCCGGATTTTATTTGTATTAATCCTCAGATCTGTGTCACTAAATCTGGGGTAATAAACAATTTCTAAAGTTGTTGTTTTTGTCATAACTTGCTCACCGCGTTGACAACACGATGTTTCACATACCTGCAAGCACAGGTCTCCCTCGCTCGAAACAGTGTATTTTTTTGCCCAGACCGAGAATGAGCATGGGTACGCTTAGCTTGTTCTGCAAAAGCTGACCTTGCAGAGGGTATGACTGCAGTCCCTTTTCGGATCGAACGTAGGCAATCTTTTGTGGTCAAGACCAACAGAGAAATTGATGTGGAGATGTCATCTGAAGAGGAGGAAGAAGAGACAGAGTACAGGAAAGGTGGGAAACAAACTTACGTAAACTTATTGTGAAGGTGGTTATCATCCCGTTGAAATTGGTGACGTATTTAACGAACGGTATCTAGTGGAATCGAAATTAGGTTGGGGTCACTTTTCCACTGTATGGCTGGCCAAGGATCTGTATTCATCTTTTCATTGCATCTCACACATCCCTTCCTGTCTTTATTTATCTGACCTTTAAACTAGCACAAATGACGCACATGTGGCCATGAAAGTAGTTAAAAGTGCCCGCCATTATACAGCAGCTGCTCGAGACGAAGTGAAGATATTACAAGCAGCCACCAGCAATGACGCTACAAATTGTTCTTGTGTGATCCACTTATTGGATACTTTCGATGCTATTGGACCAAATGGCACTCGTGTGTAGATACATTTCACTTTATTTATTGTCAGACGTGGCTATGATATTCGAAAAACTGGGCTGCAATCTTTTGACACTAATAAGAATGTACAGGTATAGTCTTACTTAATATCTCGAATTTCACTAATAACCAACAACAGATACAGGGGACTACCTTTCCCTCTTGTAAGAATGATAACAAAACAAATGGTAGTTGGAATGGAATTTCTGCACCGGTGTAACATTATACATACTGATTTGAAACCTGAAAATAGGTATTTATCAATACATTGAAGTTTTTACTAACTTTTTTTTGTATGTATTTTTGGCTGGCAATGAGCAGTGCTAGGAAGATGAAGACTGCTAGTAATTTTTCTTCTAACCAATTATAGTGCTCTTAATAAAGACGCCGCAGAATATTAAATCTCTGACTCAATCTGGTCTATGTACTTCTTGTTTTTTTCCTCTCACCCTCCAGCCCAACTCCAGCAATTAGAAAGACCAAAAAGAAAAAGCAAGAATGAGGATTCTGAAGATAATTCAGAAGAGGACGCAGACCCTCATAAGGGAGTTCCTTGGACTGCTGAGCAGTTGAGAAAAGTATATGCAGGCCAATCCCATCAGGTCTAGATCTCCTTTGTGCTAATTTCGATCTCACTACTCTCAGATAAAAATAGTAGATTTAGGAAATGCTTGTTGGACCTTCGAGCATTTCACTGATGATGTGCAGACAAGGCAGTACCGAGCCCCTGAAGGTTTCCTGCTAATAATAAATACTAACCATTGCCACCAGTGATTATAGGGATAGAATACACAACGGCAATAGATGTTTGGTCCATGGCTTGCATTGTTTTCGAGCTACTCACTGGGGATTTACTATTCGAACCAAAGTCTGGGAGGAGTTTTGGAAAAGATGATGGTGAGTCCTCTTCTCATTCCATAAAATACTAAACGCTTATCAGACCATATGGCTCAAATCTTTGAATTACTTGGACCAATTCCAACAACCATGTCTCTCTCTGGTCGGTCCTCTCATCTACTCTTTACTTCAGCAGGAGAGCTACGAGCCATAAAAAATCTTAAACATTGGCCTTTAGTTGATGTATACTTCTTTACTTTAACTAGTAACTTGTTCAGGTATTACAAGAAAAATACAAATTTCCAAGAGAACATGCAGAGGCTATTTCTGATTTCCTTCTTCCAATGTTAAGAACGGACCCCTCAGAGAGAGCAAGTGCTGCTGATTGTTTGTTGTCTCCTTGGATAAGAGATGTGCAACCTGGAAGTTTGGAAGAGTGCTTGAACGGGTGGGATTGATGTGATCCTTGTTACAGTAGATTTTTTTTGATATAATATAAATTTACAATATTATGTAATAGTAGCTGATTTTGTCGAAGGCACTTTGTGTAACAACATTTACTCATCATCAAAAAAGAGCTCTATTTCATCCAACATCTTTCTTATCTCTTTAGCAGAAATCACTACAGTATTATTCTCTATTCTTTCTAGAAGTTCTGGTGCATTTACAACTCCTGATTTTTTTCGGATGGCAAGTCCCTCTACCATGCCAACACATCTAGTAGAAAAGTTCCCATCTATTATCATATTAATATAATATATAAACCGGCAACAGAAAATAATACCTTGGAGAAGGAGAGCAGGGCCTCCACAAAGTCCCATTGTAGATGGGGTACTTGTTCGAAGCAATAACCTAGTCTGGGTCATAACATTGACATTGCCTGCAAGGCTGGTGGGAACCAACACTTCCCCATTTGGTGTGCTGACCAAGTTGTGGCCTACGAGTTGTAGCTAGGGCGATCAATAAGAGAAATATCCATTTCTGCAGAGAAAAATTCGAACTTGAGTTGCTGGTGTCTTTTCTTCAAGGTCGAGTGCAATAACTGGTTCTTCATTTGCGTTCATGTATTCTAAAAATTTGTTTTCATTTTTTAAGTGAAGTACTATCAAATCCAATCGTGGATGTTTGTAGGTGGTAGATGAAATTCGAAAACTTTTTAGAATTTCTCCTGTATCCCACTTTTCGGGTCAGTGGTGACAGCAGAGAACTACCTGGTGAACTTGTAGCTGATGACGGGTGTCCTCTTCAGTAACGAACGAAAGCCACTGGTGATTTTCCCCAGGGTACAACTTAGGAAAGCAAAATCTAGGAAGTGGGAATGTGATCTAGCAAGAAGAAACGAACCAAAACACACGGGTGGGTAATGTGTGCAGCTGAGACGAGGTGATATTGTTTTCTCTTCTTGTTGGATTTCACCAGAAATAAGGAACCCCGAGAGAGGACGTCGTATTGTTGCATTCCCTGTTCTGGCAACATAAAGTAGGAACCCAAACCATAGCTCAAACGCTGGCGCATCTTGCGTTAGAAAAACACAAAAAAAGAAAGGAGCCCTTGCAACAGACGCTGCCTACCGCCAGTTGTTCCTTTCTGCTCTTTCTAATTTGAATTGTTGTCGAGATTTCGTTATGACGTGGAGGTCCTAAATTATGGAGTTAGACGAGTGGGTGGCGCTCTTCATTTGTCTATTGATTTTCCTTTATTTCACGCAACCTAAGGCGTTGGCCCGGCCTTCGAGGATCGAGAAACAGATGTCAGGCAAGCAGAGGAAGTCAAAAAAGAAACCGAATAAGCAACAACAGGATAATCAGCAACTGAACAAGCAACAACAGCAACAGAAGCAACAACAGCGACAACAGCAACAACAGCAACAGCAACAGCGACAGCAACAGCAGCAACAGCAGCGACAACAGCAACAGCAACAGCAGCAACAGCAGCAGCAACAGCAACAGCAGCGACAACAGCAACAGCAACAGCAGCAACAGCAGCAGCAACAGCAACAGCAGCGACAACAGCAACAGCAACAGCAGCAACAGCAGCAGCAACAGCAACAGCAGCGACAACAGCAACAGCAACAGCAGCAACAGCAGCAGCAACAGCAACAGCAGCGACAACAGCAACAGCAACAGCAGCAACAGCAGCAACAGCAACAGCAGCAACAACAGCAACAGCGACAGCAACAGCAACAGCAGCAGCAACAGCAACAGCAGCAACAGCAGCAACAGCGACAACAGCAACAGCAACAACAGCAACAGCGGCAGCAACAGCAGCAACAGCAGGAACAGCAGCAACAGCAGCAACAGCTGCAGAAACAAAACGAAATACCACAGCAAGAACCATCTCAATGGAAACAACAAAGACAGCAACGGCAAAAACAGCAGCGAGAAAAGCTCCTGCAACAACAAGCACGTTTGGAAAGGTTATGGATGCTGGAGCAGGAACTAGATTCAGAAGAACAAGAAAGTGAAGAACAAGTAAACAAAGAAGTACAATCAGAAGAACAATGTGATGAAGAAGAACAATCAAAAGATGAGAGAGGAGAAACAGAAGGAGACAGATCAGAGCTAGATGGATGTAATAAAGCACAGGAGACGCATCAAGAATCAGTACCTGTTTTGGAGCAAGAAGGTCCAGAAGAAAATGAAGAGGAGAAACAAGTAAAAGAAGAAAAAAAACCCGTCGGAGAATATAGAGGATTCGTTTGGTCTCAACCCAATCTTTCTGTCCAGAAAGCTAAACAGCAAGCCTTTTCAACCAACCAGAGATGCCTCTATTTCTCATGAGATATCCTCTGAAAGCATCATAAAAGCCTTAGATAGAGTCTTGAGGAGGTGCCACACTAGAAAAGCTGTGGGCTCAATCCTAGGAAGGGTTGTTACAGATGTATTCTTGTGGGGATCCAGGCTCTGGAAGACTAGTTCCGAGGTCTCTGATTACGATTTTATAGTAATTCTCTCGAAAAACCCAGCTGAAATTTTTTCACCTCGCGATTATTTTATTTCTCCTAGTGGCGGACTAGTGGTACCATCATTACCCTGATTTTTTTTCTCATTCCTTTAAGATAACTCTATCACACCCGTTTAAGATGGATGTTTGTTTATATGAAAGATATGACTTCTTGTACAGGATTAAGCAACATGAGATTGGGGTTTTTGCTTGTCTGTTCGGACCGAAAGAGAGTGTATTTAGAATTCTCGAATGCAGTATTAACACAATATAGAAGCTATTGAAGACAACCAATATTGATTTCCCAAATATAGATAACGAAAAGCTGATGTTACGTACGTGTAGTTCTCTAATCTAGGCTCTTCGATTACTAATTGAGGTATACAGATTGCATACAGCTAGTAGATACATATAGGGCTATAATTCCAACTCTAACCATTTACTCAGCAAAGAAACGAGCTGTAAGTTACCTCTGCCAAACCACTTCCAACCCTCTCTTAGTTTTTTGTTGTCCAGCACTTGATGTTTGCTATCCAAATGATCCAAAACCAAAGAGAAATTAGCATAGGCATCGTAACTAATCTCTATTGTGCCAACTACCTATATCCACAACTGGTCAGTCCAGAAGATAGAACGTCGCTACGCCCATTAGCTGAGACAGCCGAAGAGATGGAGTTCACGGATGATGGAGCACCCTACAGACCAAAGACAAATGAAGCTATATGTTTGTGGTAAGAAACAGTCGTAAATAAGACTCAAATAGAAGGTACATGCACTACACACAGGTGCTTATAAACACTTTGTGTGGTCTTACCAAGTTTAACAGACAAGCATACAAACCTCGTGTTCGTAATCCAAGGTAATTTGCTTTATAGTTATGATTCATATATGTAGATCTATTCCAACTGAATTCCAACTAGCATCCTTTGAGAGAGTAAGTAATTTAACTACTTTCAATTAAAAAAGATATACAGGCAATCACAGCAGGCTCTCGCGAACCTATAATGAAGTATTTAGCCAACTATAGAATATCTCTTTCCCGAGCTGAAGGCCGACTGAGGAAAAGACAAAAATGTTACTTAGGAATTTTACTTCACCATTATGTAATCGATCCACCACGGTATTCAATTTTTATTTTCACTTAGTGATATAAATTCAGGTACAGTTCCATCATTAGATCCCTCCTTAGAGAAGGAGTAGAACCTATCGGGTTAATTGATGGTGGACGCAGTTATTGTGGCGATGAAAATGGTCCCCTTTTTTGGCATCATCCATATCAGGTCCTAGCAGGTGTATGTTACTCCTCTCAAATAGTTTTTTACGCTAAATCAGGGATTATCACTTGCCATGGCATATAATGACGTTTTACTTTTTGATGCTTTACTTCTTGCGCAGCATAGGAAGAAATCATGGGGTATATTATTCTCGTAAGCTATCATAACAGTTCAGATTCAGGAGAAGACCAACTCAGCATGCCTCAAGAAACTTTCATACCTGAAATCAGTGGATATGGAACAATCTCCATCTTGGCCCTTGCTATTTATCGATATCCTAAGAAATATTTTGCTAATGCCCTCATGTTATCTGGTCTATATTTTACTGAGGATCGGGATTCGACAAATCCAGAAGAAAGTAAGAATCTCCCCCACATGATCTTGAGTGGCAGGGTTTATCCTGAGATTTCGAAGAGAATGTGGAAGTTTGTTCTTCCAGCTCTTCGGAAGGTGTGTTTCTCAGCTGTTCTCTCCTAATTCAACCAGCGGTTGTTTACTTTTTTGCTGTGCTGCACCAGGATTGGTTATATGATGCCTGACATTGCTTTCTACATTTGCACCTATGTGGTAGCTGATTGGTATCGAGCTAATGCCATCACATGGGAGGAGGTCAAGAGGAGAGGCGTGCCTGATAACCTTGTCAAGGGCTTCACCGCCAGTCTCCTAGAAAGATGAGTCTTTATTTTGTTAGATATCGCTAAATGAAGTAATACTATTTATTCAGTTCCACAAATACAATTTGGTCGGATAAAAAGTCCTATGTTAGTTGTTGTTGTTTTAATTGCAAAATCAAGTTTTTCAGCTTGGTCCGGTCCAGGAAGTTAAGCTCGAGTAGTTCGCATAGTTCGGTAAGGTCTTCCTGCTGCAGTTCGAGAAGGTCTTCTTTTGTTTTGAAGCCATTCTCGAGGAGGGAAGGAACTATAAAGGCTAATTTTTTCTGGTCGAAGAATTGTTCGAGGGATTCTTGGTCTGTTGTTTCTGCTTGTCGATGGTGGGTAGGGGATGGTTGGAACGTGTCAGAAGGGGTTGTTGATTGCTGTTGAGGTGATTGTGTTAGCCCGGGCAGTGGTTGGTTTGCTGTGTTTACAGGCATGTAAGGTGACTGTGTAGGAATGTAGGGTGATTGCTGAGGAATGTAGGGTGATTGCTGAGGAATGTAGGGTGATTGCAGAGGAATGTATGGTGATTGCTGCGGTAGGTATGGTGTTTGTAATGGTTGAAAGAAAGGAGATTGTTCTGATTGTAAGAAAGTAGTTTGTGGTTGTAATGGTTGCAAGAAGGGAGATGTCTCGGGCTGTAATGGTTGTAGTAATTGCATGTATGGTGTAGGATCGTATTGAATATTAGCCGTTGTATTAGCATGACGTCTTAGACCAATATGTTGTTTGTGTTTCCTACTAGCATCGTTCGCATCTTTTATTTCTTTGACCCAGTCGTTCCTAGCAGGATTTGGAGCCTCTTCCCTCTCTTCTTCTTTCTCGTTTCTGTCGTCTTTCTCCTCCTTTTCTTCTATTTTTTCAGCACTGTCCATATTATCATCGGAATTGTTGTTTTGCAAAGTTGACTGAACCTCCGATGTATCAGGTGATTGACTGCTCTCAATAGACAAGCTGCCCGTGGTGTTATTACTCCGGTTACTTGGAAGATTTGTTCCATCAAGTTCTAATAAGTTAGGAAGGACTTGAGAAAGTTACGCACCATGTGGTTCGAGGTCCGTTTTTTTGGGCTCTATGAAAACAATTAGGAATGCAAAATATTGAAGCACTTACCTGCCACTACTCTATTAAACGTTTGCATTAGAAGAGGAAAATTGGTTTTATCGATGGTTAAAATACAGGCAGGTACTATCTAGTCACAATTTTAACAAAATAAGAAGATTCAGTAAACCTGGGATTCTTGAAACATGACAAACTCGGTATAGGTAGCACCACCAGTGCTATCCCTGTATACATCGCCTTTAACATTCGTCAAAACAAAATGGGATTGGTAGCCTTTCATTACAGGTTTGCCTTTTCAAAAAGTTAGTAGAAACGGTACTCGAATTACCTAAAAGAGTGTTTGGATCGTTCAATGATTCTATGACTGGATAAACGTTTCCAGGAATAACGTAGCACAATATTAAACAGGGATTATCCTTATTTACAATATAGGGAAGTGTATACCTAATAAGAAAAGTAGGTTGGCTTTCTGTGGTATTGGCAGTTTTAAATAAATTTGGATACATACAAAGCATTGGAGGAAAAATACATTCCTTGTCCAAAGTAGCCGTCATCACTATCATATATAAACCCTCAAAAAAAACAGAAAAAGCAATTAAATAAAGACGTACACAGCGGCAACCGTGGAAAAACCGGTCCTACAAATCTTTCTGGCAACAGACAAATCAGTGCCGTGTAGTACTGGCACCACCGTTAGGTGCTCGTCCGGTTTACAATAAAAATTATTTTTAGGAGCAGAGGAACTATTCCAAAAAAACTCTATTCAATGGTAAGAAGAGCATAAGAGAGACTGAAATATACGTTTAGCATAATCTTGATAAGCGTCAGAGACTCTCTGATGCATTTGTTCTACCTCTGGAGTACTAAATCTCCAAGCTTGAGAGGAAAATAAAGCAGGATTCTCAGCGTGCCTCTTCCTTAACTGTTCAAATTTAAATAAACGAAAATTTTCTCCTCGAACCTTTTGGTGGAAAGAAGTGAAGTCTTTCACGAATTGCTTATGATATATTTCTTCCATTGATGTAACCACAAGAGGTCCTTAAAAAAATTAAAAAAAGCTCAGAGTTGTCAAACTCGGAAATGTACCTAACATCAAGTAAGTTTGCAAGAAATGCAACATCAAAGGAAATCCTATTGATCTAGGATCGATCATTCGCTTCCAGAATCCATCTCTTTTTTGGAATTTTTTAATGTTTGTTTTTTTTCCCCACGGGAGATAAATATTCTGGAGAGCAATTTCAGAGGTGGCTTGGAGGGAGACGTGATGCTTGTCTCCCGATAAGTAAGCTTCCTAAAGAGGTTTCAGTAGAGGAAGCTCGAGAAGGGTACTTTGAGCAGAAACCAAGAAACATGATTTGCTAAATCTGAAAAAGATAGCTTTTCATCCAAGAATAGAGAAAGCTGGTTGAAGAGATATACGCAACTCGGTTTTACTACCTACTACAATAAGTGGTGAAAAAGGAGGAAAGCCTTGCCTGGGCATTCACTCCGATCTCATTCATCCCTCGTGGTTCGAAGACAAGAGCCCTGTACATCCTCATCATCAATCGATCTATCTTCGCTACAAGCTCGAGAGGTGGGGAACTGCCACTGTGTAAATTTTGAGAGAGAAGGTGGTTGAGTCTTCTGACAAGATAGAACAAGTCTGTGTCGCGCTTACATAGGGCAGCCCTGTAAGAGTGAGGAAGAAATAGAAAGAGACTTACACTTCACTGTAAATACCACAAAAATATCTCAGCGAAACATGGGCTGGATTAGCCAGCCAACTATTCCACACTTTCGTAGTTGGTCCTTTGGCCTACAATAAAGGAAGGTGTGGTAAGTTTTACGTACAGTATTGAGTAAATTTATAAAACCTACCAGAGTGGAGGCAAGATCACCGTTCGAATTTCTAACGTGAATATTCGCACCAGCAGCTAGAAGAACAGCTACTAGTTCTGCATTCCCAAGCTGTGTAGCAACTGTAAAGTGTTATCACAATAATATATATGTACTATGCAGTGCAGTCCGTCCACTCTTCTTTCCTAAGGCATCCAGACATATATTTGGATCTGATAACAATATATTCAACACATCCCATTCACCTGAAGCTACGGCTAATTGGAGAGCTGTTACTCCTGTCCAAGTCAACAACAAAGAAATGAAAGAAGTCTAACCGTCCTTGTTGAAGTGACGCAAATACTCTTCATGGCCTTCAGACAGTGTAGAAGAAACAAGAGTAGCATTCCCTTCCTCAATCAATGTCATGAATGCATTGAATTTTGTTGCCTGTAACTGTAAGAACTCCTCACAAAAAAAGCTACCTCTACGCCAACTAAATCCGGCAGCATAAATACAGCATCTCCTGCTGTCTTCCGTGATGCGGAAAATAAAAGTGGAAACGCGGTTGTATCTTCTGTGTTATTGCTAGTAGAGTCCACTGTGCGCCTCCCTGAACTATTTGATAGATCAATAGTTATTTTTCTCCCAGCTTGGAGGGGAATAGGGGAATCACTCGAAGTCAACGAGCTGAAATCTTGAGATGATATCGTTGGACCGCTGTTGTGTAGCGTTCTTTTCGGTTTTTCTCGTTCTCTCTTGGACTTCTTGCGGAGTTTAGAGAGGGAATGAGATTTTGTTTTGGTTAATTCTCCGGAGGGTGATGGTGGTCGTGGGGGCTGGAAATCTTCCGCAAGAAAGATGATTACTCTACTGGGGAGCGCGGAAACAACACAGGATGGTTGAACGCTGCCACAAACGTTAAAGACAGGAGTGGTTGCGCTAAAGCCCTGTTTGGGGCATTCTACTACCATTACCTCCGAGAGGCGTTGAGACGGATCCACACGCACAGTCTTTTTGGTGTGAGAAGCACTACCAGTAACGAAAAAAAGCTGAAGCAACGACCGTTTTTCCAGCTCTGCCTCGGCCATCACCTCACTTGTCGGTGGTTGCCAAGGGCAAGGGCCACTCTGTTGGTTATTACAGAAGGAAAAGAACACACCAAACAACTAGACCAAAACGATGTGAGAGAAGAGAAGAAATCGTCGCCCCCTCCCTGGTCGTACATGTTTTTTGGAAGTTGTCATTAACCGTTGTATACTGCTAGGAAACGTGATCTGGTGAAACTTGCACGCGATAAAATAACGTACAATTCAGGTGACCACTTTTCTGAGTTATGTCACTTAAGCTACAAAGGTAAACAAGCAACAGCTTTGGCATAAGTGCTGCAAAAATGCAAATAAAGTGACATAACTTGAGATTAGTTGCAAATTTGACTGGCCTGCCAAATCGATTAAAGGTGGTAGTGACTGAAGTGTTGTTTGCAGGAGGAAAACCTAGTGATTTGACGGACGGAAATCAACCAGAAGAGCAAAGTTACAGGCTCGATGTCAAGTCAGTCTGAGAGACTTCTCCAGTGATTTAGTGAAGATTCTTCCAAAAGTGCTTTTTGCTTGATGCTTAAGCGGCAACCGCTTATAGAACGCTTCGGCACTTTTTTTGGTGGGGTTTTTCCGGACGCCCTGCATGTATCTGGAACGTGCAATGGTTCCCTCTCTTCAAGTTGTAGAAACTGCCAGCGCTTGTGAACTGCTTTCATGAAAAGCGCTTGTAACTCATCCATAAGTCAAAAATTCTGCTGGCTCACCTTGAAGAAGCGTACGAAGATCCATCTCTTCCTCCGTCAACTGGAGATTTTCAACAAAGTTGCTGCCTTGCTTTAAAAGCCATTGCAAACAATTCCCAGCAACAGTATGTCTTAAACTCTGCATCCTTACCATCTACAACCACCGCTATGATATAAGTTCCCAACAATACTTGCTTCAATAACACTTTTTCATGATAAAAAATTAGCAAACTTTAATCCAAAAGAGCTTTTGGCTTATTTACCTTTGTAGCTTAAGTGACATAACTCACTTTTCTTATCTCTACGTACTCGTACGCTATGACGAATGTATTTTTAGCGCATATCCTTTTACAAAAGACAGAAACTAGATGCGTTAAAAAGGCTAAAATTCTTGTAACCGCTTTAATTTATTTATTTATATATTGAAGGTGCCAGTTTCAAGCACAGTAATGTAGCTTCCTCATGTCATCAGCATCTCGCCTCATAAATCCTCGCTCCATCAAAACCTCAATTTGTTTCCTCATGAGTTTAGGGTCGGGCATAAAGTACTTCTCCAGTTGTGTCGATGCTTCGGCTATAAGCCCTGTGCGAAGTAGAGTGTTACGGGACTTCATAACACGCACCAGAGCGAGTTGCATTTTAAGCTCTCGTTCTGAAGAAGCGTTAGACTTGTCATCAAGAAAGAGTACCTTTAAGGAGTTGTTGTATGTTGTTGCCATCATCGTCAGGGCTATTGGTACTGCTAATAGGATTACCATCTGGGGTAACCTTGGGAAGAAGTTTGCCAGGAGGGAAAGGTATTTTTTTCTTTGGGGTTCGGAGGGGCACGAGCCCAATCAGATCGTCCATTTGAAGGGAGTCCCAGTTTATTGGAGGAGGTTTGCCATTTGGTCCAGATTTTGGTTTACCCTGAATGTTATGAGAAACAATAATCTTTTAAGAAGAAAACGAAGATCCTAAAAGATACCTTTCCTTCAGGGCCCTTATTATTAAAAACTCTCTCCTTAGTATACAACAAAGGTGTTATGGCAAACTTCAGGTGTTCCTCGTTAGTTCCCAAAGTGTCTATGATATCCTTAAAGCGCCATTCTTTTTGTTGGTTGTACAAGAGGCAGATACATGCTTGCATCACCGACATGTTAAGGAGAATGTTAACCGGTTTGCCCTGAACACATTAGAACTAATATTATTCCTTGTTACTCAACCTTTCCTGGGAAGGCATAATTCAGCAAGACATCACCAGATTGATAGAGCCAGACCAACATCTTTTTCTCTTCCTGGCAGCGATAAAAATCTTCGAAAGCCCTAACGCAAGGAGTAAACTCCGGTGTTGGAGTGAGGGGTGTTCGGCTAGTGGGAGGCCAGTAGCTGTCATTCAATACGGTAACAGCAATATCAACTCCTAGTTTCTTGTCCTTATTCTCACACCACTCCTTAAATTGAGGCACGTAGAGATCACCACTAGTCTTCACATCGTTAAACATGCCCTCAAGTTTCTTTGTGTACACATCACCACACGTAATCTGAGTGAAGATGAGAATTAGACACCAAAAAGGCTTACCTTGAGTTTAGTCAAGAAATGCCTCTCCCACTCTTCTTTCACCTTACCAAGCAACAAACGCTTGCTAAGACCGCGTCTGAATGCATCATAAAATACGTCCTTATCATGAAAATATGTGAAAATTCTCACAACAGCATCGAGCTGCTCATAGATCTGATCTTCTGCTAACTTTTCTTTTCCAGTCATGACTCCATCAATGTAGTTATTTAGGATCTCAGACATTAGGAAGATACCAGCCTTCTTATTGACAAAGACTGTGAAGGCCTCATCGAGTGCTTGAGAGAACATCTTAGCGTCTGACATGCAGCGTTTGAGAATGTCAGAGTACTTTTTGTGGAGGTTAAGAAGGTCGAGGATGAGAGGAGAGGATTCCTTCAGATGCACTCTTTGGGTAAGCTTCTGAGAGAAATCAGCAACGATGCCGATACCAACACCGGTAAGGAATTGTTTCATAGTCTCGGCAGACCTGTTAAGTCCATTGGGGATACGAGAGAGCAAGTAGTAGAAACGTCTCATGTCCTCATCTTTGTCATCACGCAACATCGTTTGGAACTCATCTTGGAGTTGGGTGTTGTGACGCTCGATCAGTACTTCTTCGCAAGCACGAGTAAGCTAACAACTTGTGAGCCAAAACTCATTAAACTTGTTATTAATAAGAGAGTGAATAACTTACATCTGCTTTCGTGGAAGGATGTAAGTATGTCTGAGCAAGACCTTCCTCTTGAAGGATGCGCTCCTCGGATTTTTGCATGTAGGCAGATACACTGTTTGCCTGGATGAAAGCGTCAGACTCTTTGATGTAGTAGTCCTTGGTGTCCTTGATGAATTGCTCCTGGAATTCCTTCTTGTACCAGTTTACGGGGTTGTCAACAGGAGGGACACCGAGTTTGACTGAACGAGAAGTGAAAAAGAGGGCGAGGAAGAGAAAATGAAAATGAACGTACTGTAGGCTTGCACCATGTTCGATAGAACAGTCTTATCAACTTTCTCTCCATCTCTTTCAGCGGTTACCAAAGTCAAGAGAGCAGAGAGTAACTTGTCCTTTAGGGGCTGATAGGCAAAATCTCTCCATTTCACCAAGGAAAGCTAATAAAACGGTCAAAAGAAATAAGATGGGGGTTGATACAAACCTCGAAAATGGGACGAACATTTCCATTACCACTGGTCATTTGAGACGGAATGAAGTATCGGTGCTAAAAGGATATGAAAATTTTGTAATATAATATAAAGAGAGAATTATTTCTCACCATGTACGCAAAGATGTTTTTGATCATATTTGTTGCAGTAGTGTAATTGGCAAAACGTTGCAAGAACTCCTTGAGGAGGGTGTAGCCTCGTTTGCCTTTCAGCTCCTCGCAATCTTTTTCAACCACTTCCTGAAACAAGGTGGCCACCTTGTCATAGAGCTCCTGTTTACGTTTCTCTTCAGGTCGGGTACACCAATTGTAAACATCACTCAAACTCTTAGTAAACAAGCTTGCGAATCATACCAATATAGTTGTTGGTACTTCCCTGCGGTAATTTTCTCGTCAGCCTCGGCGATACCTTGGCACACTCTGATCATAGTTTTCAACCCAGCGGTTATTCCACTCGACATTGAATCCCACTCTACGGAACGTTGATTCATCTTCTCAGTTGTCAAGGAATGGTTTACATTCCGCAGTTTTATGGCACACCGGTCGCACGTAAAAAAAAATTTTCGTCCGACCGAAAACGCCCAAATTGTTTGTAGATTTCTGAAACACAGTTTATTATTACAGTCATCATACTTAAACATGACCGTTAGACGCGGTATTTAGGGTATTTTTGGTATGGAGGCAACCCATTATTATTATTATTATTTTGTGGGTGACTTGGGTGCCACATCCTTTGTTGATGTGGTTGCGAGAAAGATTGGGGAGGTGGAAATTGTGGGTATGGTATCTGAGGATAGGAAACCATAGGTGTTACTTGCTGGTATTGTGGTTGCTGGGATGGAGGAACCACATTTACATACGCACGAGGAACAAATGGGGCAGCGTGGGTATTAAGAGATCCTCTAGAATGTGGGGTGTGTACTGGTTGAGGATAGGGAGCGTGGCGGTAGACCGGAGCAGTAGGTCTAATAACAGTTGTGGTGGGGGTTGGTGGAGAGGAGTAACGTGAGGGTTGGGGAGGGTTGTGGGAGCCAGGTAAAGACACCGGCATTGTGTTCTCTAAAGAAATCAGACAAAATTTGATGATTTGCGCAAAATGATGACCCACCTTGTTCTAAAAGATCCAAGACCCCTCTGGCTCCTCTGTATGGACGAGGAAACAAGTGAGGAGGGGTTTTGAGTTTCTGCTTTGGTGTGTTGGAGAGAGAAGAACTGGAGGTAGACAAGGGGAGAGGAAGAGCGAAAGAAGTATTAGGTGTTGTCTCGGAAGTTGTAGAGTCTACTGTCATCTTGGTGGTTGTAATTGTGTTGTTGGTGTGCAGGGTAAGGACTGTAACTTCATCAAAGCCCTGTAGAAGTGTGAGGTGGGTCACGTGGGTAGTACCTCCTCCAAAGTAGGGACTATGAACAAGGAACGATAGGCAGAAAAGTCCACACCCTCACCTTGTCTCTCAACCTCGTGCTTTACTAGATGAGATAACTTTCCACTCTTTAGTTGTTGATCTAAATTTTCGTTTTTAATAACAACAGCCGAAAATTTCCAAGAATGGTCACCACCCTGATATTTCAAGGTTTCCTTCTGCTCGTCAAATATATGGAAGATAACAGCACGATCAGAAGGACTAAGATTGCGAGCATCTATGATATAGTTTCTTCTTTGTTTAGAAGCAGCTTGGAGCTTCTGGAAGAACAGTTTTTGGCGCTGAGGAATATGAGAGTTGAAGAAACACACATCTGGTACGGAATATTCACTACATACCATCAGAAAGACTTCTCTCAACTTGGAGAGTGGTAGGCTCCTTAGACTCTCCAACGGGATGAGTGCTTGGTCGAAACATGCTTCGGGTCCTATGAGCATGAAATTTTTACTGAAGTGTTGGGATTGCTACAATATCTGAGTAAGAGTGGATGCAGGCCTACCCAACTAGTGGCCCAAGTGGTCTTCCCCACGCCAGGCAAACCAACCATCACTGTTTCATCAAGTTAAGTTCTAGCAGAGATAATTTACTGTGAAATGAGCTTACCAATAACTTCGTGGCTGTTAGGTTCATTTAGAGGAGGTTTCGGATTCTCTTTGGTAGGTTGTTTTTGAACTTTACCTTTATTTTCTTTGATATCTGTGATTTGGCTGGGAGGGTTAGTTGATGAATTGACTGAAAATACCTTGCAGTGTCTATACCAATGCCTGAAACACAATGATCTGGTGCTGCATCACTAAAGTTTTTAAACCCGGTCAAGGGACAACTGTCTTCTGATAATCCAGCAAAAAAAAATTGCAATTTCGTTTGAGAATTTCCACGCAACAGCACATGAGGAAAAAATGCTTTCCCTTGTAGATCAGTTGGAATTCGGAAAGCACTTCCAAGGAAAAAGCTGTTTTTGCTTTGGAAGTGAGGCAAGCAAGAGAGAAACACACGAGAAGGAAATAGTCTGTTGCTGAAAACTCAAAAAACACCCAATCTCATCTCCAACAGACACTTGTCTCCCAAACTTTTCAATTCTTTGGTTGGTACATTGGTGGCCGGTACTAACAAAAGCAAAACCATTAGCATCCTGAACTTCAGTCAGAGAAGGGAGGATCACTACCTGCCCCAACTGCAAGGATGACTCCGCGCACGAAAATCCTATGCGGAAAACATCTCCCTCTCCTAAAGCAAGAACTTTGCAAACGAACCAGTACTTTCCTTTGTGAATACCCAGGCTTGCTCTGGCACCAGCCCTAGTCGTTAGTTTCCGTTATTGATAAATCCCACCACATTGGCATAGGAAGAGAAGAGTACAAAACCGACACGACCGTGCTATCACAGCGCTCCTCTATCGTTAATTCCAAGTCTTTGTCGTGCGGATTCATCACAACGCAGTTGGATTCCTTCTGTTGCATCAACCGTGCTGAGCGGGTACGGATAAAAATTCACACATTTTGTACGTGTTCGGAACCGCCATCGTGTCTGCATCATCGTCTCCCCAAGGCAAAACAGATTCAGCCCGTAAGGCTGCCCTTCAGAGGAAACGAGGTTGGTCTCTTCTGTTAGAGCTAACATGTCAGATATTCTGTGCTTTGAGGAGTACCTCAGGGAAGACATTGCAAACACAAGTCTACAAATACGAGCGTGCAGGGGTGCGATGTTATTTTGCCTGTCATTCATAATTTAGGTATTTGGTTGGCTCACTTTCTCTGGGCTGTTTTTGCTCTCATCTATCTGCAAGAGGGATACAATTCTGTGTGTTGATTTCTCTTCCCCTCTGACTCATAGTCTTTGCACATAATACACTTCATACCATTCATCCTCTCTGTGGTGTCTTTTAGCTGGTTTATAAGAAGGAAGTGGGAAATTTTATTTCATATTATATCTTTGGACAAGTAAGTTTACGCAACTTTACTACTCACTCTCTAGTTACATTCTTAAACTGAACCACACCTTAAAAACATACAATCTACACTATGATGTGTGGGCTGGAAAATTGTTGCAACATCAATATCAACATCAGCAACTACATCAACAACAGCATAACCAACAACATCAGCAACCACATCTACAACAGCATAACCAACAACATTTACAACAACATCAGCAACAACACCAACAGAATCAACATTTACAGCAAAATGGAGAAATATATAGCCAAAGTCAGCAGTATCTGCGGCACAACACCTCTGAGTACTATCACTCTGCCTCTGCACTACATTCACAATACGGTCCTCAGCCACGCCTCTTCTACCACCAACAACCTTCACCATCTAAATACAGACAACACACACCTCCCTTACACCACACTTCAACATACCCACCGTCCCACACCTCCACTCATCAGCAACATCAGCAACGTGCCCAATCTTCTTCTCACTACCAAATAAACTCACACAGTTATTAGATGAAATTTTCTAAATAAAGTTTCATAGTTACAAATCAGGTGACAACTTTGTTTTATTAACTCTACAATGAAGAAAGCAAATTCATTGCATGTGTCCATCTGTCATGTTGCTTTGTTCCCTGTCCAGAATTAATAATGAGAAAAGAGTAATGAATTAAGAAGGAAGACCTTTGGAGGCTGAATGGCTGCAATTTCAGCGAGTGCCTTCGGCCACCAGACACTCACACTCTCTACTACGTGCTCGAAGATAGCATGACCTTCATCCGTCGGTTGTCCTGCAATATAATCAAGGTTATCAATAGTGGCAGCAATGAGGCTGAGGTGTGCTGGTTGAACTTGGGAAGTGCCAGGAGCAGAGTTGGTGAGATCTAACAGCCTTTTTGCTTTAGTAGCACGGTTAAGGTATCCCTAAATTGTATTTTAGAGAAATAAAAGAAGATAATTAATGTACCTTCAGACCAATCAGAGAAGGACCACTCGTGCTGACAACTATCTGCACCACTACGTTTGCGTTTGTGGGCAACATTGTTGTTTGAACAACTACAGCGCAATTCTTTGCATCGTAATGCCAAGTGTTAACTCCTCCTGTTCGAGAGTAACCAACACTACACAAATTAGAAAAGAAGGGTAGAAGAGATTTTATTTTGTATTTGTACTTACGGTTGTCCATTTACAGTGAGAGATAGTGGCGGCAGAGAAGCAACAAAACGTACGGTGTATGACCTTGAGGAGGGGAATTCGGGGAAAGGCTTTAGGCATGAATACAAATTTCGGTGAAGCACAAACCTGCCCAGAAGTCTGGTAGATGGTCACTTCTGTAACTCCATCACTAGCAGTGGTAGATATGTTTGTCCAGGTGAAAGCACCGGAGACATATCCAGTTGTCTGCCCATCATCTTCGTAAACTCTGGTTATGAAGGGACTAGAGCTTCCTCCTTTTTTTTAAGGTGTAAGTATTAGTTGTGGGGGCGTAAAAAACCTGGATAAACGGTGAGAGCAAGATTAGTGTATTGTCTTTGGGCCAAGCCTAATGTATCTCCTGTCATAACTTCGATTCCAGGAATTACTGTGCCAAGATGAACAAAGACGGGTATCTACCAAAGTCAATCTTGTGAAACTAAATGGCATATACAAAGCTACGACAAGATCTTTAGAATGATTGAAAATACCTCAGATATGTCGTAATTGATTTTCATGTTTGTTCCTGCAGAACTAGCCCCAGTGCGAGACATGCCTAACTAGAGTGGGATCAGAAAGCTTTCTTTTCCTTTTTTTTCACGCAACAAAAGTACATACCTCAAGATCGTACCAGCTGCCAGGAGGAAACCAAATAGTTTGCTCAGTAAGGAAGGTAGTACTGTTCGCTGGAGTGACGATGGGAGAGACCATGAGGTGGTCACCAAACATGTATTGAGGATATTTACCTGTAACAATTTTTACTTGAGAAAGAATCGAATGCATACCTGAGAGGGTACCAGCATAAGCCATATCAAGAGCAGGGAAAGAGTAATACATTGGTCTGATGATTGATACTCCAGTATCAAAGGCTTGCCTAGATTCTCTCTTAGTATTCAAATATTAATGATGAAAAGAAGTAACCTGTAGGCACTGTAGATGTAGGGAATCAGTCTTTCTCTGCCCAACATAGCCTCTCTGTTCATCAACATGTATTCCTGAGGAACATTCCATGGTTCCACGATAGCGCAAGTAGAAGGCGTATTATCGTTACACCCACCAACTATATTTAAAATAAATTGCAGTTCCTGTTATTACAAACCTGCCATTCCTCTGTCATGAGTTCTAAACACGCCACTGTAAGCACCCCATTGTAACCATCGAGTGTGCATAGCATGGTCAGTAGGAGGACCGACAAGATCGTGAGACCAGAAGCCATACCTTCGCATATATCAAGAATATAAAGAATGTTACATACCCTACGTTGCTGGCAGTAAAACTAAAGTAGGGTTGCATTGCTAAGTTTTGCCAGGTGAGACGAGCTACATCTCCAGAGAAGCCAACTTGGTAACGATGAGCACCAAGACCTATTTGCGTCAGAATGTACTTACTCATGTATGAAAAAAAAGAGAGTAAACCTCCCCATCTCCCTAAGACAACAGCACGTGTTACATCATTGTGTCGAAACTTGTCAGTGCCTCTAAGTTTGGACAACCAGATGGTAGGATTTTGCTTGCCTCCAGCACATCCACCTTGTTTTCCTCCTTGTTGCCAATCAATCCACCAAAAGTCCATTCCTCCTGCTTCAACAGCATTTAATACTATATCCTCCAATGCATAAGCAATGCTAGCATTAGAACAAGACTCGAACGGAATAGTTTTTCCGTTGTTGATTCCTAATGAAGCTGCCATTGCTTTGTATTCATCTTCTGTTGGTCTTACTCCATCGTCGTCGTGCAGGTTAGCAGTAAGGTGGAGACCTTGGTCATGTATCCATTCAGTAATTGACTGGAAGGGTAGTTAGAGTACAGCAAAAGACGGTAGGGAACCATAGGAATGGGAAACAAGTTCTTATCCCAAGAATAACCTCCCCATCCTTGTTTCGTGTGCCAATCCATGTCCAAAACATAACTGTTTTTCTCGTGAATATTGACCTGTTAAAGAGAGATAACCTACACGTCAAGAGGGAATGATAGAGTTCTGTAAAGATTGACAACAGACTTCACATCACTGTTGTCTAAATCGTACCATCTTGACCTTTCGTTTGTGAGGTGATTTCAGGAGAGGGAACGTACCACCAAATTCCTGTTATATACTTTGGAACTAAGGCAATCTTTCCACCAACAGAGGTGTAATCCCTCAGCGCATCTGTGTACCTGAAGTATTTTAAACAGTGTATCCTATTGTGTTATTATAAAGGAGTGCACCTCAGGCCATATCCAAAAAAATATAAATCAACTTGATCAGTATTGGTTCCTTCCCACCAATCGTTAGAATCCAGAACATAGTTGTCAACATCGTTGACAATCACCCACCCATCTCGTGAAATTACACCATACTCACAGTGAAGTGATTCATCGTGTATCTGCCAGAGTAAGGGAAAAGTACTGCCTACTTGAGAATACCTTCATGTGGGAAATTTGAGAGCAATTCAAAGTTTTCAAATTGGTGCTATCAATTTCATCCAAACTCTTGATAGTACCAAAAAGTACACGAGGACTTTGCATGTTTCCCTTAGCATTGTATCCATAGTACCAAGAGAAAGTAGAAGACTTAATCGTAAGAGTGGTGGGGGAAAATGGTTGTCCAATCTGCTGGTGAGTTTTCTTCCTCTTTATCCTACTTGATACTTCAAAACTAAGCGTGAAGTGGATATAGTCAAAAACCCATTTGAAATAACCTTCTGATAATAGGGAACAGTGAGTTTTCGATTGACAAAAGCCAGGGTGGCTCTGTCCTCAAATTTTCCTTATCCTGGTGGGTGGACAAAATGGTTCGTCTTACCACTAGTACTGTACTCAATTCGGATCATGCTGTCAGTCAAGATCGTAAATCGGGCAAAGCCATAAACTACCACCGCAGCCGGATCAGCAACGGGATCGTAGGGCAACAATTCATACTTCGTACTTACTGTCTCCCTTGCCAGCAAGAAGAAGAGGCACAGAAACCACATGAGTAAATTATGAAAATTCCAACAGAAAAAGTATATGGCCATCTAATCTTAATGACATGATATGATATGATAACGCAATTCTCATGAATCTGCCATTATTTTATTTCTTAGCATCACACCATGTTGTTCAAAGTAGGACCCAGATGGAGGTCGAATTGTTTCTGGACCTTATTACCTTATTTCCTTCGTCTGTCCAGATGGCATACGACAACATTCTTTCACAATTCATCAGTGTCGTTTGTTCTCCTCCAAAAAATCACGTGGCTACCCGACATAAAACGGCCAGGAGATGGTGTGTTCTATCCTTCCCACTCTCAATTGTTCAGAACTTTGAACTGAACGGGGTGATGGAGCACAAAGTGCAGTCGGACATACAATTTAAACTCCTCGTTACCCAAGATGGCAGACCAGTCGATTGCAATTTACCAGTCCGAGCATGGCTGAAGGGATTACGTGACACTGCAGAGGTGTGTTCAGCGACAACAACTTATATTCCTTCAGGCCAGGGTTACCAAAAGAACTGGCGAGGTGCTACTTAACTTCCACTGTGGCACCATTGGCTCCTACGAATTACACATTGACGTTGGGCAGCACCACTTGTACAAGGAAGATGATGCTATTGTTAAAGTGGTAGAAAACTTTTCGAAGGTACAGAAATTTTCCATAATCCTTTACACTACAGGTGATTACAGAGATTCGCTATGAGCTAACTGGTGACGCATTGAATGGTGGTCTTGTTGGCAAAGAGACTGAAGCTGTAATTTACGTAAAAAGTGTATCCCAAACAAAGAAACTCCTTACACCACATAAGATCAGCAGGCCCAACCTATTGATGTGTCCCTATCCGACCTTACGCTCCGAGTGGGTGGCACCACTGCCAATCAACAAAACATCCGGCCAGTATGTCTATTTCCTTGTGTCCTCACCAAAATATCAGGTCCGTGTTGGTGAAGGTCATTACATTGCTCGATTCACCATACCACTTCCGGGTTACCATACCATCGACCTACTCTATGATGGCAGGAGTGTCTTGCCCAAGCCCGAAAATGTTAATTTTATATCTGGTTTGTACAAATTCTCTTGCAAATATTTACCAGATAATAGGGTCAGATCCTAAAAACACAAAAGCAGTACAGTTACCTCAACGCATGATTGCTGTAGGCCAGAAATTTACATTCACCATTCAGGCACGAAACAAAAATGGCCTGAATGCTTCCCAAGGCGGGGATGAGTTTCTAATCGCTTGTTCTGGTCCTGCTGAGCTAACGGTGGGTGATTATCTATTTAACAAAGAGGAGAAGGAGGAGAAGAAAGGGTGCACAAGAAATGTCCATACTATTGGGAGAGAACACTAATCCAGGGCTTAGGACCTTACCATCTCAGACCCTGGAAATGGGAAGTACATCGTGAGTTTCACACCAACAGCCACTGGAATTTACGATATGGACATTGATATGGTACTGCCTGGCGGTAGGAAAGAACCTATAGGAAATAGTCCTATTTCTATACAAGCCACGAGGAAGTAGGCGAGAATCGGTACAAGTCCTGTGGATCTGCAAATAAAGTAACACTTAGTTGTCTTACGTGAACGTGTGTACTACGAAAGTTCTGTCGACCAAAAACAAACCTATTTCACTTTTTTGTTCCTCTTCTACCTTTTCTTATCAACAAGAGAACTACTCAGTATCTTTTTATTTTTGGGTGCTTTAATTCCTTCTTCTTAAATACTATTTTTAAGCCTTTTTATTTTATTTTCCCTATCTATTTCCAGGGAGAGTGCTCAGCCACTGCGCTGGCTGATGTCCAGCAGGGAACTAATTATAAGGAGCACAATGGGGGAGCTCCCACAATTCCTGATAAGGATAAATCGACCCTAAAGGAAGAAGAGAGAAGGCAGGGTTGTGTTGATATAGTAAGAAATAGAAGGGTAATAAGATGGCACAAATGTTTATATAAGTTTCCAGCCACAGCAAAAACCATCAGAAAAAAAACACACACGGGAGGCGCCACTTTATGGAGGAAGAGAAACAAGTTGAAGTTCAAAATCCTCGGAAGGTACAAGCCTTTGCCACCTGTTGACCAGACAGAGGAGAAGATCTACCAATAATGAGGGGGAAAAGGATGGCCCACCAAAGCCCAAACGACAACGGCTGACCCAAGAAGAGGTGGAAAAACGTGCTGCTGAGAAGCTAGCGAAGGAAGAAGCAAAACGTAAAGTAAGAGAGTTTCACAGACAACCAACAAATTCCTAGAGGGCAGAGGAAATGCAACAACGCAAAGAAGAAAGACTACGCTTGCAAGAAGAAAAGAGAAAATTAGCTGAACAAAAAGCAATAGAAAAGGAAGAGAAGAAAAAAATTGCAGAAGAGAAAGCCCGAGAAAGAGAAGAGAAGAAAAAACTTGCGGAAGAAGAGAAACAGAAAAAACTAGCAGAAAAAGCCCAAAAACAAACTACTCCCAGGGAACGAAAAGCAAAAAGTAAACCCTCGGCACCCTCAACACCTGTAAAAAAGGTTAAATATTCTCTGAAAACCACGGCCTCTTCTCACTGTCTCTAGGAAGCAACCTTACTTCATTTCTTCTCTTCACCCTCAAAATCAGGTACGATGTCTCACCCAGTAACTGTCTGCACAAAAGTATTTCCTTATACTAACATAGTAAAAGAGGTCACCAAAGCTCCAGAACAAAAGCAGAAAGAGGAAGAAACATTACAATTACAAGACGTTTTTACTGAAGCTTTGCGGAGTCAAACTTGTAATTTCACCTTTTTACTTCTTCAACACTTACCACTCAACTTTCGTTAGTGTCAGAGCCACTCTGTCTTCGATCGTACTCTTTTCAACCTTATTATTCTCGACCAGAAAACAACAATAATGACCATGAATTGTCATCCTTCCTCTTTCGCAGAGCTGAGCTCAGACAAAAGCGGTATCCAAATATAGATTTGAGTAAAAAGCCACTTCACGTGCGTGCTCTACCGTTTAAACTTATACATTTCAATTTAGGAGAACAATCAGCTGCTTTTTTTGGTATGTTTCGCTTTATCAAAATGTCTCAGAGCTAACAATATTAAGGAACTTGGGGAACACAAGCGGCATTATCACCCTGCGATCCTTTTGCAGAAGTTCCCGGTCTTAATTATGAAGAAAGGTATTAAATAGATTCCAATTATCTTACTTCCTATTTAAAACTCCTTTTTGCGGTGAATGCAATTATATACTAATAGAAATTGTTAGTGAGGACTGGGAGGCTATGGCAGCAGATGGTGAAGAAGACATAGAACATAGTTCACAAGATGGAGAAGAAGAAGATGAAGAACTTAATGAGTATGCATTGAGTGAAGAGGAGGGAGTAGTCCCTGATGATTACTTCTCAGCAGACGAAGGAATGAGTGATAATTCTGACAGTGATGGAGATGAAGGTATACAAAACTGAAACAACCACCCCTCATTTGTCCACTAGATCGCGATCCTTTACTCTCTCCTTCCTCAAGTTCGACCTCTAAACGTGCAACTCTCAACAAACAAGCACTCATCGAAAAAGCTCAACAAGCCAGAAAAAAACAGTTGCAAGGAATCAATTCCAATCAAGGCATTATTCCAAAGTATTTCTTAGTGGATAGTCTTACCTGGAATGGAATTTGGGATGGCGGTGACAGAAGTGAAGAAAAAATGGCTCTTCCTGAAGATAGAGCACCAACTATGACCGAAGATGTGATCATTATTTCAGATACCAGTGACCACCCTACGTTAAGTGGAGAAATCAGTAGCCAAAGCGGGAAAGTACCTTTGGCGGGTAAAAAAAAGAGGATTAGGAAAGAGCAAGCTGCTTTAAGAGATTGCAACTTGTATATTGATTATATCATTTGCCCTCTTGTAAAAGGTAGGAGAAAGCTTTTTCCAGAATATTAACGGTGACCAGATCTCCCTGTTGTCACTCGGCCAGTAAAAAAACAAAAAAAAAAATCTACTACTAGAAGTTTTCCTGAAGAATTAGTGGTGGAATTTATTCAGGTACTTGCCTCTAAGTGAGAAACTTACATAGTGTAGGCTATACACGGCTACCCAAACAGAAAAGCCCGTGTCCAAGATTTTATTGCTTCTCATCCTCAGATAACATCAGGAGCAACTACCAAAAAAGCAAGAGAACTTTTTGAGCAAACCAGCAGAGACGGGAAGAAGGCTGCTTGGTATTGTAGAGATCAATATTTGAAACAATATGTACGATTCTTGAAATCTTCTCCTAAATATCGAAATAGGGTTTGGACAACCTACTTTCACAACCAAAACAGCAAGAGGTACAACAGACTATTGTTCAACAACTGCAGGCATCAACAAAATAACTAATGATCTTTCGATTTAGTTGAGATTGTTGTTTAGGTGTAGTTTATTATATTTGCTACAACAAAATACAATCCTGAAAATCTTTTTTTCATTGTTGTTTTTGCTTGCCTAGTTATTTATTTTTTTCTTCCTCTGGGAAGATAGGAGTGGCTTTTCCCCAAATCTGGTAAGTGTACATAGCAAGCACATCTACGGCTGCTGCTAATAGAAATACTGCACTAAGTGAGATAGCTTAGAAAAAAGAAAAGATACCAATTCGCCAGTTATAATTTGTTGAATCTAAAATATAACCAGTAAAGTAAACACCAACTATTCCTGGAATTGTTGCTACACAGTTCGAAAACCTACATGACATTATCAGAAGAGCAGAAAAGATAGAACAAGAACTGAGATATATCACTTACGACCACAAAGCACTGACATGATCTCTGGTTAAATCGATAAAATTAATAGAGTATCCTCCTCCTGCTAAGCCGCTTGTTGATATTGCGAGCACCTTTTTTTATTCAACAATCTATATTGCGTTGGTGAAGGAGAGTTACCATCACAGCAAAAGTAGGCATGCTCCCCATTTTGACAAAAGACAAGATGATCAGCATGCAAGCGGGAAAGAAGGCTGATGTGCATTGAAAAAACTTTCTGGTTGCTGAACTTGATGAGTAGTCACTAAAAAATAGCCATACATAAAATATCAACGCCTTTCTTTTGGATAAGCCAATCAGAGGTAACACCGGAAATTAATGCTATGATAGGAACGAAAAAGTATGGTGCCATATTGTATATACCTATACATAAGTCAGTTGGATATTCTCTTAATTAATTGGTGGTGCATTGGAAGTGTTACCTGTATGCACATCAAAGTGGAGTTCTCGCTCAGTGTAAGTTGGAAGCCAAGAGATGAAAATATAGCTATTCCAGTTATCTAGAAAGAGATAAGACTTTCTCAAAAATAAAAAGATACAAGCAAAATGATTATAGACCAAGGCAATAACAGCAGGATTGGTCAAGAGGGCACCCCATGGGGTTGGTTTAGGTGGCCGAGCTTTTTCAGCAACATCTTCTTCGTCTGCTGCGTATTAGATAAGAAAAATGGTTCTCTACAAACCTTCTGAGGCACCATTATCACTATTTATAAGAGATTGATCACGTCCTGGGTGCCTAATTCATGTAAGTAAATTAACAATTGTCGTAAAAACTAATGTACATAATGGCACTGATTGTAACAACCAATGTAAATGAATTTCTCAGAGAGTGAGTACAAACTGGTTCAAATTCTTTGCTATATAATCAATTTCCTCCTGACTAGGTGGGAGGAGAGTGAAGCCAGATTCAGGTGTCGTTCTCGTAAATAAAAAGAAACATATTAACCACAGCAAACTATCTTCGTAAGAATACCAAAGAGAATAGAGGATACCAAACAATACCAGTGCCCCAAAAGAGCCATTGCCACCCATAGGCCAGAATGACAGTAGGAGATACTCCCTAGGACAATAAGAATAGAGTAAAGTGCAACATAGCCTACCAAAGAGAGAACAGTACCGAGAGGTGCTGAGCCTTGTATCAGACCTCCTCTAAAAATCAGCTTCTTTTTCTTGCAAAAAAGTTTACGTACACAGTTGTTCTTTCCGAAAAAGGAACCCAAACACTTACCATAACGTAAAAGGCTGAAAAGAGCACACCTTACGGTATTAACCTTACAATGTATCTTTGATTACCTTCACCAATGCCAGTCAGCACTCTCACAGCTATGGCAAGAGGAAGAGAGTAGGTGCACCAAGAAAATAGTACAGTAAGGATGCTGGCAGCGAACAAGCCAACAACAAAAAGGTTCTGTGTGAATTGGATATAATAACAAATAAAACTCACCTTTCCACCAAACTTCTTGGCCAGCCAACCACCTGGAAGCTGGGTGATGATGTACCCCCAGTAGAAAGATGATAAAACCAACCCTAGAAATGGGGATAAATACAGACTCAGTACTTTCCTACATACCTTCAGCTTTTGGATCCCACCCTTGCTCCTTTCTTATCTGAACTATGGCTACACTCAAAGTGACCCGTATCAAATAGGCTGCTACTATACCACTGACAAAAAAACCGTACAAAACGTAACGCCTAGGGAGATAAAACGACTCCATGCAGCAAAAAAAAAAAATTCGAATGACCGCTCTCGGGAAACCCAACCCATCAGCTTTGTTGCAAATGCTAACAACCTTTTTGGAAGTTGCTGTGCAACATATCCTCTTCGTGCGTAAAGTGTTGTTTGGTGTGTAGTAGTTCTCATTGTTTCAGGTATCCAACTGGTAAGTATGCTCTTGCAAAAACTACCTTTAGACCTCTTTCGGCGGAGTGTCTACAATGGCGCACCAATTCGTGTTCTTGATCCCAAAGCCCACCTCTTATCTGATTACATCAGTAAAGTTGTCAGGGAGGTAGTTGGGTGGGTAGCTGAGGGGCGTGCTCATTGCTTGGCTGTGGTGGTATTGAATGAGGGAGGTGTTTCGCGAGGTTTGTTGCAGCTATCTGCCATTCTTGTTTTTGGCTCTGAAAACCCTAGAACGATTCTGCTTTGAGCTTCACTTCTTTAAGGCACTAAATGCTCCTCCTGATTATTGTGGTTTTGATAACAAATAATGATAATAATTAATTCTGGCAGATTATGCCAAGTATTGTGAAGAACATGAAACCATGCTGGCAAAGTTTTTTACAGAGATAACCCAAAGTGCATCTATGTTGCACTCCCCTCTGGCAGGTAGTTTTTGTTACTCCAAACAAACATGAAATCAGGGTCAACATTTGAACTACAAGTGCACAGCACTTTTGCACCATCAGAAGGATGGAAAGAAATTGAAGAGGAGGAACAAAACAATGGGCAACTTCTGGAACGCAAGTTAATCCCTGTCAAATCTGTAAAGACCGAGTCTTTAAGTTTACAACTTATTTTAGAAAAAATATAAATAATATATAAGAAAAACACTGTTTTTTTTTTTTTGATCTGCCAAAAAAAAGCATGGAGACTGCAAAGGTCTTCTGGGTGGGAGGACAAGAACTCCCTTACTGCTGTGGGAATGTGGTGTCGATCCATTGCAGTGTAGAGCAGTTCTTCTCTGACCTGCCTTCCTTGGATTTGGCAGGACATGTAGTGCACTTATGTTCTTCAGAACGGGGTGGGGTGCCTTCACAACTCGCTCTTTCGAAACTGCCACACCTGAACGAAACTTCCTCTTTGTGGCATCTTCTAGCCGTGTGGTCCAGCAGCTACTCGAACACCATTTCTCTGGACGCACTTCTCGTCCACATTTCAGGGATACCATTTACAGAGGGTCTCGGCGATTTAGATGTTTTTCCTCATTACAGTTTGATTACTCGTGATGCCTTGCGTGCGAGGATCAGCGCTGAAGGCGAAGGTTGGATTACACAGATATTGGGCACTCAGTCAATACTGTCTAATTCAGGAACACCAGCAGCAACTTCTCCTGTACATTCATCACCTATGACAAGTCCTCTCTCAAAGAAGAGGAAAGAGCTGAAAGGGAAGCTAAAATCTATCAAAAACTCTCATGACATTTGGTGGCAAGCCCCTCTTAAGATTGAGCAAGAGATGAAACGCATTGAAGACCTCAATGTTGATCCAGTCCATCGCCAACGTGCTTATGCTCAGAAGGTAAAACATCATGAGGATTTTATACAGAGTGCAACCTTGTGGGGGAAGGTGGTGATCCATCAGCATTGCTTAATTGATGCTCCGATGGACGAAGAGGATTTTGATGGTGCGTTTCAGTTTCTCATCTTCAGCGCCAAGCACTGACCCTTTGTAGAAGCTTCGAAAACACTCAATGAAATCACTTCCCTCAGCCAACTGGCTCAGTTCTGTAACCAAAATGATTTACAAAAGCAATTTACTCTCATCCTTACTCGTTCCCCTTCTTTTGTTGTTGAAGATATGAAGAAAGAAGTGAACGATATACTTCTGGGTCGCATGGAGGCTACTCGTGCTTACACCAACTACCAGAAACGAGAAGCACAGAAGAAAATGTTAGACGATGGCATTTATGTCTTCGTAGAGCCAGAACCGAATCCAGAACAGCCTCCAAGTCCCCAATCTCCCCTAACAGGATCGACCAGATCTCAGCGAAGCCTCTCTTCTTCCTCTGTGCATGCTCCGAGTAAAAATTTTTTGTTGCAACCTCGGGATGGAGCTGGGGTAGCTGGAGGAACCAAGTTTTCTACAAATAAGATATTGTTCAAGTTTCCTTTTTGCTATTTTTATCAAGATGATTTCGAATCAGGTATTCTATAATAGATCCATTGCTAAAAGAATCAGGAATTAAGGTGGGTGGACATGAGTTATTGTCTATCATACAGCTTTACAACTTGGGTATAAAAGGACTCTATTTTCCTGATTTGATTTTAATGGACTATGTGAGTAGCCTTTTTTTCTGTTCGTATTGTACTAACAAAAACAGCTAGGATTCCGCATTCTGGCTATATCAGAACTCCCCATAGACCAAACAACGATTGTGTATGGTTCTGCTAATGCTGATAAAACAAATGAGTCTGAGAGAGATACGAAAACTGGAGAAGACTATCCCACTGTGTTGCCTTTAATGGAGAAGGTAAAGATCTTTCTTTTTCGAGAAATCACCTAATCAATAACAGGTAGGACATCTCCTACACCTGAAAAAACACAAAGTCTCAACAACAGGAAAAGAACTTATTACTCCTATTGATGTGGAAGTGCACATACCACGGAAGAGTACTCATCTTGATAGAACCGAGTTCGATGGAAAAGTTCATTACGTGATTGATTTTTCTCGTTTGTTTCCTCCCCAAGCACCTCGTGGTCGTCGTGCAATGTGTGTCTTGATTACGAATTCCAATCACTCCTCGTCCTTGTGGCTCATTCTCTTTCTAGATCTGGACAGACTTATCTGTACGAGCTCTTGAGACCAGAGTTGGTACATAGGTACTACTTAGTATGTTCTACTCTGAAGAAGGTTAATTTTGTTTTCAGAAATTTGGTAAAAGGTTATCTCCTGATGCTTTTTCAAGATTCGAAGTGGACCAGGAAGAATCTAACAGGGATGTCGAAGAGGCTTCTGATTTTTTAATGAACGTATATAGCTCCTTTTTTTTTATTGTCTCTCGCATACTTTGCTAGAGTATCATTAATTTCTTCTTAGGAAGTAATTGACGAGTTCGTATTTTACCTCTCGTCCTCCAAAATTCCCTGCTACAAACACAAAAAAACACCCTGGAATTTTTTTGTGCATCTGTTGCACAGATATGGGATTAACTGCAGACATCTAGGCGCTGTATTCACCAAATTAGCAGCTTACTGTCCTGATGATTATGTTTGCTCTCGTGAAAACTCTGATGAAGAGAATTCACCTAATTATGGGTAGAGCAACAGTAATATTTCTAATAAGAATATTCAGGGCTGCTTTCTGGAGGAGGATTGTATTGATAGAGATTGTCTCTCGATTCGCTAAGTGTAAGCTGAGACAAGCGATGCATACTACTCTTAAATCTAGTGGTGGTGAAATCAGTGCTGGTGTGTTCTGCTTTCTACAACTTATTATTATTATTTTTTTGTCAACGATTAAATTATCTCGTAGTGATTGATTCTCTACGCAAGTTTTTAAACAATAGTTTTGGATATACCAAGTCTTTTCCATACTGGTTCAGTTTGATCAACACCAACTTGGCTGATAAATTTCAGGAATTTAAATTTGATCCCTACGATAAGGTGGCATCCACAAAATGTTTTAACCTGTACTAATTTGATAGTCTCCACCAACTCACCTCTTTCCTTTGATTATAAACAACTTTTGTTCTCTTCTTGGAATAAAACTGCCAAAGCAATGTTTGGAGGACATGAAGCAACCAGAGTACTCTTCCTCTTTCGTCTCACACTAACAAAAAAGATTCTTTAAGTTAGAGAAACCATTTAGCTGTTATCCTCTCCGAGAATTTAAAATGAAAGTAAGACTGAAGGTAGGTTTCTCTCTTCTCCAAGAGTTGATATGCGTCTAGGTTACAACAACAGCAGGCGCTTCTCTAGCTAATAATTTACGTCTTTCAGCGGATAACAACCTTCCTCAGATTAAGCAAGCAATGAAGGCATTCTTCTCTCCTCCTTAAAACTAACTCTAAAAGATTTACACAAAACTATTAAGAGTAGACCCCAATTGCTGGCACATGTTAATGCACATGGGCGATTTATTCGTGCTAAGAGTACTTCTTTCTCCTTTAACAATCTGTGTCCTTTAAATTTAAAAAAACATGTCAAACTATTTGCTTACTTGGGATCTAGCTGAACCTGCTCAACAACTCGAACATAACACCAGCAACCTACAAACACTTTAAACACCACCATCCAGACAGTAGAATATCCTCTTTCTCTCAATATTGCAAAAAAGTAGAAAAGAAAGAAGCAGTGTACACTACCTGGGCACACTATTACTACAAGCTCGCTCTGGAAGTACGCCCATGTAGTCTTGCCTATGCTCGTTACGGTAACTTTCTCTGGCACCACTTTAGAACAGGGGCTCATCCTGTCGGTCAAACTTCTGCAACGATATCGAACACTGCGACGTCAACAACCACGACTACTACAATATCTACACCTGCCACTTCGACCACAGCAACAATATCTACCCATACAACTACAGTCACAAGGACTACAGCAACTCTTTCTACATCAAACACAACATCCACAACCCTGCCCAGCACAGACACTACAACTACTGCAACACCAACAACTACAACAACTACTTCAACAACACCAACAACACCAACAGCTACAACAACTACTTCAACAACACCTACAGCTACTATAACTACTTCAACAACACCAACAGCTACAACAACCACTTCAACCACACCTACAGCTACTACAACTACTTCAACAACACCAACAGCCACAACCACTACTACAACTTCGACAGAGCCAGAAGACTACTGTTACGCCGCTCTGAAAAAGGCAAGAGTCTACTGTAAGTACAACTACAAAGAGGGTGGTTGTAAGCAAAAACCAAAAGAAACAAAACCAGAGAGAGGAGATGAAGATCCCACTCCAAATGGTGAAGGAGCAGAACGGGTCTGTCCCTACTTTCATTTAGATTACAGCAACAAGGAAGATGTTCTTTATACTTTGAATCAACTCAAAGAGATAGAAAAGTATCTTTCCTATGTTTCCCGTAGGTCGTATCCTGAGTTTTTGGTTATCTTTGGGAGATGGATGAACCACTTGGAAACAGTGATGAGAGGAGAGGAAGGAAGTCATTTTTTTGGTTAATTTATTTCAAAATTGTGTAACAAAAGATATTAGGCCTTCCACAACTGAATAAAGGAAGTTTAAAGCTATGTTTTAGAATTTAGCTAACTCGGTGTAAAGCTCTTGTGTTTGAGATTGAGTTGTTGTTGTTGAGGCTCTACTGAGGGTAGAAGTAACCATGTCTTGGGGTGAGAAACTGCCACGCAAAATTTCATCGACAAATTCTTTGGTGACTAAAATAAGCTAACGGAAGGTTAACAAAGAGAAATTACTAAATCTCACATCATTTTGTGCAGAACGCCATTTATATTCTTCTTGCCATTTCCACGCTTTGGTAAGCTTTACTATTAACATTGCCGTGAACATGTCACCAGACCAGCCTTGAGTGTAGCTTTCGATGTTCAATGAAAATTTTTTTGAAAAGATCTAAAGTAGTTAATTTCCTTTCAAAAATTGTAAAAGCCACTTTTTGGGAAGAAATCCAAGATCCAAGTTTTTTCTTTAATAGAACCATTTGACCAAGAGTAAATTTTGGTGGTATATATAGCTAAATCTATTAGAAGAATATCTAAGAATTTGAGGATCAGAAACCTCTTGTCTTAGAGTAAGAAAAGAACCACGACTCAAATTTACTAATTGGCAATTTGCTAAATCAGCATTCCTAACATACATGCCAACCCCACTAGAGATGTTAATAAGCATTTACCCTCCTACTTGCGATTTTAGAAGATATGTAGTGGTAACACCAACAGACTCAACAACGAGATTTGGTCCTTCTGGTCCTAAGAAGTTCAAAATTTCTAGTTAAGTAGAGGGCCTACCCATACGAATAGAATCGCCAATATTGAAGGGCTGAACTACACAAAATTATTGCGAGAAGGGATAGACAAACCTAGAAAAACCATTATAAAAGAGTTCAAAATAGCAGTCAATATAGGTGCCCAAGCAAAAGAAAGAGCCAGGGCGAAAGTAGATGCAGACTGGAATAAGACACCCCAATCTATAGTTACGAACAAGCTTACAAAGAGGCCAACAAAGAGTAGAATTGCAATGAAAAAACTGGCAGCCTGCGTTATGGCCTCAATAAATGTTAATTTCCTGGGAGATTAGAGGGAGGGTAAAAAGGCATGCATTGTTTTTCTTTTGAAGAGTGTTATCAATGCTGATTTGTATTTATAAAGCATGATAATTGACTCAGTGAGATCCTCCAACGATATAGAGGTGGCATCGTCATCCTACGGTAACAGGAGTTAGTAGAAGTCTTGAAAAAGGTACGTGGTTGAGATATTCCATGACGGAGGCAAGGCGGGTTTGTCCGAATTTCTGACTAAGGTGTGCAGCGGTTAGCACACCACTCTTTGTGTATTTTGAAATTATCTTACGAATGTCAGTTTTAATCGCTGTTGGTAGCATACCTCTGCCGACAACATCTTAGCAGCATGTTTGAGAGGCACATCAGTGAGACAGTGCTGGTGTAGTGCTAGCAAGGTATTTGACTGGAATTGAGTGAAGTGCTGGGGTTTCTATTGTTACATTAGCCATGATGGCGAAAAACATTAGGAAGCACTCACACTACTTATCCAAGAATCAACTAAAGAAATCTCGTGACCTCTTTCTAATTCAATAAGTATATTTTCTTCAATGTACGATTCAAAAACCTAATATATTACCAGCTGATGACTTATTTATACTTTGTGAATGTATGGAAACATCATCCCAGCTTTAATTGTAAGCAAGAAGAAGGTGTGGACCAAGTAAAGGCAATTCATCCCCAAACAAAAACTATGCATCTTAGTAAACTAAGATGAACCACAGAAGTTTTCACCTGAAGAAACCAGCCACCTCATTCTGTATCTTGGGGTCCAATCCAACCAATATTGAATCATGACTCGCCCACAACACATATCCTTCAGAGATTATGAATAACAAATGAAGGAATACCCCAAATGGTAACAGCAGCAGGACGTTCAAGATCAATTAGAAGAATATATACTTTTATAAGAAAGTGGTAGGACACCGCAAACCTACGAGAAAATTAGTACCCAATAGTTAATGAACAAACCTATACAGCATAACAGTCACCACACGAAATAAAAAACAAAGCACAAGTAATCCTCGAAAAGTATTATGACTAATGACTGTACAGAGTGGAGGGGTTCTTCCACATACCAAACCATGCCAAATCAAAAAAAATAACCCAAAAAAAGAAGGGCACTTTAACAACAAGCGCTAGATCTTTTTTAGCATACATAATTCCAACTAAAAGTGAGAAGAAACTCTGATGAACTACAAATGGCAGTTAAGACAATCATAAAACCAGATATAAATATAATAAAAGCAAGAGTAAGATTGTTGTCAGGATCCTTCTCTATTTCAAAACCGTCCCGCGGAAAACCATCAGCAAAATCATCATCCTTGGTATTTTGGACAAGGATACTGCCTTTTCTGGTATTGTCAGGGAGCACAGAAACTGACAAACGTTTTTGGGAGGTTCTGTATAGTTTGAGACAGCGGTGCTAACCTTGAGAGAGTGTACCTAGCGTCATCCTCAGCCATGCTACGCAAAAAAACTGCGAATTACCAAATTTAGCTCTTTTCCAACGAACTCCAGTATACCACCATCATGGCTAGTGACTTGGTGTCTGAGATAACATTGGCTGCATGGGATGGCAATCACTCTCTCCTGGCAACCAAATTGACCAACCCAGCAGTGGTGAAGGTGGTAAATGTTGCCAATGGGAGGGGTAAACTTTGCGAGTATAATCAATGACGTGCAGGACAAACTGCTCTCTATTGTGCTGCAAGGCAAGGACACGCAAAGGCACTGGTAGAATTGTTAAAGATACCAAGCCTGAAATTGTCTCCTCAAGTGCCAGAACATGGTGGCACCCCTTTACATGGTACTTGCATCATCTCTTGCTGACTAGGTAAGCTGCCGGATTCAATCAGCATGCTGAATGTGTGGCTTTATTGCTCCTCAGAGGTGCGGATCCTAATCTAGCAAACAAAGTAGGACTTACAGCAAGGCAAGACGTAAGTGTTACTTGTAATTTCACTGACTGGTAGGCACGAGGGAATGACGTATTGAAAGTCTACAAGGTATGGGAATCGGCCGGTAGGACCAGAGAAAAAGCTGTGGCCGACTTATCCAAATTGTATCCAAGTGTGTATGTATTTTGGTCCAAGTCTGGCCCAAGTGATCCTGTCTGAAACTCTCTAGTCAAGAGGTGTCTAATATACGAGGACATATTGGTGTTGCTACCTTCGCTAAGAGTGCTGTATCTGCAGCTGTGAAAGAATCTGGTAGTGTATGTATTTTAAAATAAGGTGCCTAGTAACTGGTTACCAAGTCAGCACCTATGAGGGGCAAGGTTACACTGGGTCGTTCTACCAGTTCTGCGACATTGGGCTCAGAGAAGAGATCTACTGTCGCGGCTCCCGGACAAATTGTTTCTGCCGTACCAGCTCCTCTTCTTAAAATAGGTTCCAAGCGAGCAGGGACTCTCACTTCAATTAGGGGTATGCCATCTGCTGCAACAAGTAATTGGGACAGGAACTAACAAACGGGAAAGAATCTATTATTATATTCTTACGGAGAAAGCATTCTTGTGCTATGCTAACGAGGCTGTAAGTTTCTCACAAATGTTCATAACCTCTCAGGCGGACAAAGCGAAATCAGAATACAAGCTTGTTGGCATGAGAACCTGTAGAGTTATTGATGATAAGAAATTTATGTGGGAACTATCTTTTAGAGAAGGTACCTATTACTGGCACCTGCTCTAAAACTCTAGGCAAGAATCTTACTCTCCGAAGTGACCACAAAGATGATATGGCCCAGTGGGTTTCTGCTTTTAGTGAGGCTCTAAAAGCTTCTTCATCTAGTGTTTGTTTTGATTACTTACAAACTTTCAACCTAAAAATTGACATTTTTAGTCTTCACGAAGTAGGATGACAGTCAACACTTCTGTTGCTATCTCAGCAAAAAAAGAAGCAAACTTATTTATAGCAAGTATTGACTCTTCTCGGGCTCAGCATTCACTTTTTGCTAGTTGTGGACAGCCAGGAATTAGTCATACCTGTTCAAGACACTTTTTGCGTAATTAGCACAGATGGTGTAGAAATTGGTAGAACAGAACCTTGCTGGTTCAGTCCGAAACCTATTTGGAATTTTGAGTCTTTTTACCGGTTAAACCCGAAATTTAAAGAACTGATGATCAGTCTCTATGACTGCAACAAGCTTGATAAAGCTATTGGCTATGTAAGTACTTTCCGTCTCTCATTCATTTGCGAAGGCTAGAATATCCCGTCATGAGCTAGAGAGGATAGGTCCTTTCTGTGCTCCTACCTGGGTCCCTGTTGTGCGCAAAGTGCCTGAATTAAGTCTTATTTTGAATTTATCCTCTCTGGGTGATTCTAAATTTTCTGTCAGAGGTATTAACAATATTAATATTTCACTTACAAATGGATAGTAATGAGAGTTGAGGGGCTCATGACAAATAAACAGATACCATTTTCAGTTATTATAAACGAAGATGGTCGTTCTCCCATTGGTATTACAGGACGTAAGAACAACGCAATATGGGACTCAAACGCGTTTACTATTTCCTCCAAAGCGAAGAAAGTAGACTTTGTATTAGTAACGGCACACAACAACAGACCAATAGCTTCCCTCACCCTCACTCGGATGGACCTAAATTCTTCGTCTTCACTAGGAATGAATGAGTGGGCACTGAATGGACCCCAAATGGGATTAATTCGACTGAATTTAAAATATTTTGTATTATCTTAATTTGAATCTCTCTAATATTCAGCCAACTGTACATCTACCCGAGAAATCGTATGAACCACTCTTTTCTGTACTCTGTCAAAACAACATGGAAGTTGTCAGACTCATTGCTGCTCAACCTAAGCTTGGCTGGAAAGCAGCTAGCCTAGCCCACTGCTTCGTCAAGTTCACTTTAATCTAACAACTTGTATTAAATTCTTCAGGGTTTTTCAAATTAAGAAGACAGCCCTAATGAAGGGATTCATTCTGCAAGAAATTCAGGCAGCAGGTAGTATCTCTTATTCTTATTTTTATCGTGTTTATTTGATTTAGCTCCTCCCGCTCTCTTTCTCAAAGACACTTTTATTACTCAGTGTCTCCAACTCTACATGAAACTTATAGGAAAAAACTTTTTAAAGCAATTATTAGCTCCTATTTTACTCGAAATTTACTCCGGTGCGAAGCCTTGTGAGGTATCGTACCTTTTATACTCTTATTTAAAAATTAGCTACATCCTCTTCGCTTAGGACCCGATCCCAGCCAGTACAGCGTTAATCTCAACAATCTAGTTTACTATTCTTCATTGATATTGCAGTCATTATTGACCAACCAGAGCATGCCTTCGTAAGAATATAATCTAAATTTGTTAAATTGGCGTTCAGTTCTTTACGCACTCTTTTTGCGGAAGTAAAATTGCATGTTGGAGAGATATGGCCACAACACTCACAGCTTACATCTGTTGGAAATCTCTTTCTTAATTACATGCTCTGCCCAGCCATACTAGATCCTGTATCCTACTCATTAGTAGAAGGTACTGTTGTTTTGTCGACCTGACCGTTATTAGAGGAGCCTAAGATACCGATAAAAAGAGACCTTACAATGTTATCTAAGACACTAGAACGACTGTCTAACACCTCCCTCTTCGACGAGCAGACAGAATTTCACATGACAGGAATTAACAAGTTCATCATCGAAAGTGCGGACAAAGTGAGCGAACTCTTACAAGCCGTATCAAGTCCTTCTAAAGACGAACAACCAGATGTACAACTTGCATGAAAGAACTACTAACTGTTTTCCAGCCAAATCTGGAACCAATAACATATGTGGGAGAAATGTCTTGTCTTGAGCGCACCTTGGCAGAATTTCTTGCAGATAATCCGGTTGACTCATTGGGTTCTGCTTCTCATCAGAGGTAGGATAACCTAACAACATGTATTAATGTACACAAAGACTCTATGCCGCGCTGAAAGCAATAGCAGAAGAGAGAGCGTCTGTTGCAAAAGACGCAAAGGATTCGAAAAAACCTTCCACCGCTTTACAACTGCAATATAATGTCAGCACCAAAAAACCCTGCAAAAACTACCAAGAAACCCCAATAGAAGAACTAGCCTCTGCATCAATTGCAGACGGCGAAGGTCCCGTCTCTGCTGAGGTTACACAAATTCTTGAGGGCATGCTCAACCGAATCAACCTACTTGAACTGAAAGTACAAACACTGCTCCAAGAGAACTTCAGGCTAAGATCCGAAGTACAGAGCTTCGGTAACTACCAACCTGGCATGAACGAATACGGAGAAATGAGTTTTTACGAGGAAGGATACATGGGTGGATCTGAAGCTTACATGATGAACGCAATAGGAGAGTATCCGGGAGGTGATACAATGGTGGAGAATACATTCCAGCAAGGAATGAGAGGATATGGCGTGGCTGACCCAGGTGGAGAGTATGGCCCAGGAGAATATCCTGGAGACATGCCTAATTACCCTGCAGAAACATTTGGCATAATGCAAGAAGTAAATAGTGGAGGAGGAGAGTATGAAATGGAATATGGATTAGGTGGGGAATATCCTATGAATGGCCCAGGGGAGTTTGGGGTCGGCCAAGGAGAGTTTGAAATGGCTGCAGGTGAATTTGGTGGCCCAGAATATGGCATGGGAGGAGGAGAGTATGGAATGATGCAAGGAGAGTTTGGGATGAGAGAAGAGTATGGTGGTATGGGAATGGAGCAAGGAGAGTTTGGAATAGGACAAGGAGAATATGGGATGATGCAAGGAGAGTATGGTATGGAAGCAGGATATGGAGGCCTGCAACAACCACCAGATTATGCTGGGGAATTTGGAGGGCACGAAGACTATGGACCTGTAATGGGAATGGAAGGAGAGTTTGGAATGAGACCAGGAGAATATGGCATGGGACAAGGAGAGTTTGGAATGGGACAAGGAGAATATGACATGGGACAAGGAGAGTTTGGGATGGGGCAAGGAGAATATGGCATGGGACAAGGAGAGTTTGGAATGGGGCAAGGAGAATATGGCATGGGACAAGGAGAGTTTGGGATGGGACAAGGAGAATATGGCATGGGACATGGAGAGTTTGGAATGGGACAAGGAGAATATGGGATGATGCAAGGAGAGTTTGGAATGGGACAAGGAGAGTATGGCATGGAAGCAGGATATGGACCGCAAGAAGGAGAGTATGGTATGGAAGCAGGATATGGAGCGCAAGAAGGAGTGCAACAAGAAGATAAACCAGCGTGAGTTGGCTATCAATACCCTACGAAGGTGGTGGTATTGAATTCTCGTAAATAAATTGATAATTTTCTTTCCGATGCGACCTTTTACGTTAAAACCCGGACAACCTCGCCCTTTGCACGCACTCGTACTGGGAGGTGGCCCTCAAACAGGAGTTTCTCGCTTTTGCGCTGCCCTTTCCAGAGGATACTATGAAGACCACATGATAAACTGCACCATCGAAACCTTTTCGTTCTTGGGAACAGTGTACATCACCGATCCTAGTAAAGTATACGATGAGTCGGTAGTCACTCAAAAAGTTTGGACTGTTGATGGATCACGCTTCGAGCCTCAAAACTTGGCCCATTTTCTGTTGAACTGGCAAGATATGACAACGGAAGAACTGAACTCTTTTTGGGAATCAGAAAAACCGGGCTGTAGGATTAATCATGGGCGACCTCCAAGGGAGTTTCTCACAGAGCTAGATTACATTTTTTTGCTCTATCGAGTGGATGACACATCTTCATTGGTTTCAATATGCAATTACTGGGTCCCCTTACTCCGGAAATCTCTTTTTGAGCATATCCCCGTTTTCCTTGTCGGGAACAAACGAGATCTCCGGCCACAAATAGCCAACACATTTACAAGTTACTTTTCCCCACCTATGCCAGACTTCACCCCAATATTGCACCAAGTGAAAGATGCAATTTGTTCCAGGTTACCACTAGAAGATTTAGTTATCTTGATGCAGACTTGCACTATTCTCAGAGACTTTATTAAAGCTAACCTGCACTGCTTTTTCGAAACAAATCTGCTGGCATCTCAATATGTGACAATACTGCAGGGAAAATTTGCAGCTCACCAAATTGGTGCCAAACACTGGGCAGAATGTGACTCTCGCCGTCACGAGGGCTATCGCAGTGAAAATGGTACAGAAAAAGAGGAATGGCAAAGGTTGCTGGAAGAAAATGAACGTGTGTACGGGGTCACAGGAAGAGGAGCGACAACATCACCTGTGCCTGAGGTAGATAGGATATGGTCACAAGCACTCAGACTCCTTTATCCAACACAAAAACTTAACATAATGAAATATGATTAACTTTACATTCGCTGAAATAAACTCATCTTCCCTCAATGAAACAATTTTGTAACAAAACACTTGTCTTTTATGATAGGAACTTCGAAACAACGTAACATAATTTTAGTACATTGCTGGCAAATAGTCTTAATTTTAACAATATTAAGCTGGAAACAATAGAAATTCACAAGCCCATTTCAGTAAGCTTGTTAGTTATCTGTTTCTCTGCCCACTCTTTGATGTGTGGAAACTGACAATCAATGGCATAACTGAAAAAGATAGGCTTGCCTGTGCGCTTGCACAATCTCAAGGTAATTGCTTTGCCGTTTTCTTCCTTGGAATCCCCCAATATGGCTGTTACACTGGGCAGAGAGTCCTGTGTCTTTAGTGAATACTGGTTGCCACATACGTAAGGTGTAGAGAAGCCAACGTTCATGTCATTCAGCTTTGCAGGAGCTGTTCCAACCCAAACGAACCTCAAGAGTAAGTGAACGTTCTAGTCGTAGCTTACAAAGAACCAGACATGATATAGCACAGGAAGTGAATTGACGTGTCGCGAAATGTAGCACTCCATCGTTCTACCTTGCACTGTGTAGTTATCTCCGCTGTTGCGTCGTCCATGAACAGCGCAGGAAAATTCTCCGCATGCCTCTGTATGGGGAGCTCAGGATTTGAAACTCTTTTCTCTGTTTGGTCACACAGCGAACTTGAAACTTCGCAGCTCCATGCACAAGAGAAAGAGGGTACAAGAACAATACCCGGTAAAGCAGCGTAGTTTATTGAGTACTCTGCAGGATCCTCTGTGGGCCCTTCCATTCCTTCGCTACCTTTACGCGACAGACACGTGGAAAGAGTACAGACTAGCTGTTGACTTCTGGCTGGAGTGTCGTACGTCGGCAGCTTCTTCGTTCTCACCTGCAAGAAATATTTTATCTCAGTGGCCGATGTGCTCCGGTTGAGTCTACCGCTCGAATTTGCTCTCTCTATATCTCCGTGCTTTGTATCTCGGAGGTGGTTCGCAAGGTAGAATTAAAGTCCAACCTAACCATCCAGGATGTGTTATCTCAATCGTTTCCGACACCATATCTCTTCTGCGTTGCACAAAGCGAAGTCTGGGGTTCGTTGTTGACTCTTGTCTTCCCAGCATACCAACGCGAAGAAACGTGGGATAGAACGAAACCGTCAACATCTCTGTCTGCTCGGTTGTCAAAACCAAAGGCCAAACAAAACGAAGAGTCAATTAAGGCCCGTCGGTGCACACTAAGTTTGGTCACGAGGTTTCAGGAGTTAACTGCAAATGTACCTAGGGAAGGGCGCCCTTCATCCAATGTTGTGCACACCTCTACCTTCTCAGATCCTCTTCCGGCAGACGCAACCATTCTAGCAACGGCATACACAACTACTTCTCCCACTACAACAACTTCTACAGGCGCTACTACAACGAAAACAACAACTACAGGTACCAGCTTGAAATTTGCAGGTTCATCCCCCACAACTGGTCTTTCACCAGAAAGGAAAACCACTGAAGATGACCAATTAAACATGTCGACCGTCTCTGCAACCAGTAATAATGAAATGAAACCCACAAGAAGAAGAGTATTTACAGCCCGAGATAAAACAGCTCTCTCTGCAGATAACCCAAGACCAAAGACACTCCAACGGAAACACCGCACTCGTTCCAAGCCTTCTCCCCCCACAAGCTATTTTGAACTTCATTCTCCTCTCTTCATAAAGAAGAGCTACTCTCTCTCGCTCTCCAGAAGCAATACTAGCGGGAGTGGTTCGAAATTTTTGACTGAGGAGAATAAGCCCCAGCCTAGTGGAAGTGGAGAGTTCACTAACGACCTGCGCGAGATCAAAGAGGACGAGAACAAATCAACCAACGTGAAAGAACTGATTCTCCCAAGTGTTTCTACTGACCAAGCCTCGATTGCTGCGGCACTTGCTGCTCCTATATTACATACTAGTCCTACATCTTCCTTATCGCTTTCACCTCATACTTATAGCATCAATATTACCAATTTTCAAACAGATACCAGCAACTCTAACTCAGAGGGTACTGAGACAGACATAGAGGGAACAGAGCAATTAGCAATGAAAATGATAAACAACTATGTTTCTAAATATCAACCATTCTTTCATTCTGCTTGCGCAAACTCTCATCCCCATTTCCTCGCTCTCTGGGTAGATTTCGGTAAGTGTTCTGTATTACCGAACTAATTAGGTAGGACTTTTCATCGCTTTCCATCAATTCTTGTGTTCGAAGTATTGTGAAACTGAGCTATCTTTCTTCGTGGAAGTAGAACACTATGCTTTATGCATCCCTCCTCAATCTCTCAATCAGGGATTGAACGAAATTTACCTAAATTATATAAAATCTGGAGTAGTTTTTGTTTTTGCTGCAGAGATTGTGGTACGAAGTTCTCTTCTAATTTTCAACTAAATCTACTAGGAGATAACTCATCAGCTTGCATGCAACCAAGCATCCCCGCGTGTACTTCAAAATATATCAGAAAAATCTCATGAAATTTTGCGTTATCAGTGGATAGATTTTGTTTATTCTGATTTTTTCTACTCATGCCAAAGTATTTTTCCATTATTCTTATTATGTTATCATTGTAATACCTCACAGATGGTACAATGGGACCCTTCAGCATTGATCTGAATTCCAATACTGTATCTGCTTATCTTGAGGTCAACAGGTAAGGGAAAGACCAAATTTTTTTACATACTCCACAGGCAGTTCAAGGCAGTTTGTGGGAGCCAACTTCTACAACTTGCCAGTATGGTTCCTCAACCTCAAGATGCGAAAATTGCTGCGGTGTAGAGCCAAACATCTTCTGCAGCACCACGACAAGAGGTTGGATCGAGAATTCAGGCCTGGCAATCAGGAAGTAAGTCGGTCCGTCAACCTTCGGTAGGATCAGGTCACAACAGTCAGAACAAGATTTTCACTGTAATGCATTTTAATTATGTCATAGCATAAATTCCAAGATAAACCCAACTAATACTCCTTCTTTCAATCTCAACTGCAACAAGAGTCACTTATTTCTTCCCCATCTTCTCCAGTTCCTCCCCCTTGTCCACCTTGCCCTCCTCCAGAAATTGGTTTAACAACATCTGGATCAGGGATAACTGGTTTTCGAGAGAGTAAGAGCTGACGTGCAATCTCACAGAAGGTGTTGTCAATGCCTCCTTTGTCAGTCGAGTTTTCATTCGTGCAAACCTTCATTAGTTTTTGCTGACACTTCGGCAAAAGTAGCACCAACTGAAGTGGCATACTCCTTTCCTGCTTCAGTGGATAGTTCTCTGTGCTTGTCTGCTCTGTCTACTTTGTTTCCCACTACCACCATGACTAAAATTGTGATTTAAGAATCGATAACCATCATAACAAAAGAAAAGAAAGAAAGTATACTTATATCTTCCGGCACGTTTAGACGCAATTCTGAAATGTGTATTAGTTATTATTATTATCAAGGAAAGAAGTTATTATCAAAGGAAAGATATGAGAATCTTCACAAACCATTTACCCATTCTTTTACTTTTGTAAATGATGCAGCAGAGGTAATATCATACACTAATAATGCAGCACTGGCACCTCTGTAATACATTGGTGCTAAGCTTCTGAAACGCTCTTGTCCTGCTGTATCCCACTGCACAAATTAGACAACAACACTTACACTTACGATTTGCAGTTTCAACTTTTGGTCTCCAAGTAACCTTTAACATCATCAGATACAAAACAGGACAACGTACATATTTTTCATCAGAAAGCTTGCTCCTATCGTTGGGTTGGTACGAGATTGGAACAGGTCTTGTGTGAAACGTAAAGCAATGCTCGTCTGAATAACACTGAGCGGTGTTGACAAAAGAGTATTACTTTCCCTACTCCAGTGTCGCCGAGAAGTACAATTTTTGCTTCTAGCTGAGAAGAGGGCGCATCCGGTTTAGTCACGAAGCGAGTGGCCATAGCAAAAAAATATCCGCCCGGGAATTTTATTGTACCATACGGGCTAGAAATTTTCATATAAACTTCGCTTTGGTGGAATTCCAGTTTAGGTTTTATTTTGTACAGCTAGTTACTAGAAGAGAAGTATTTCTTTTGGTACTCGGCAAACATAAAGGAAATGAAAGCATTGAAAAAAGGGATTTCAAGAGGATCCTCTGAATAGACTGGAAAAGAATCCAATTTTTGAATAAGTTTGAGAGTTAGGCTATCGTAGTTTTTTTTAATCAGACCGAGCACCTGTATTTAATCATCAGTTAAATCCATAATTTGTGTGGTTTCACTAACCACAGCAGCAGTGAGCCCAGTAACAGGATGTTGAAGGGTCCATTCTTCAATTTTGTCAGAGAAGTGAGTGAGGATTGTTTTGATGTTTTCTAGGTTGAGTACATGTTGTGGTGTGGTTGAGTTTAGTTCCGCTAGGGTAGGTAAGGTGCTGATAAAAATAAAAAATGAGACATACCGCTTTCTATGAAAGTCTCTAAGTGTTTTCTCTCTCGCAAGAGTTCGTAGTAGAGGGTATCATAACACTCAGAACATGGAAGTAAAGAATCACCAAAAGTGATGAACATGTTTAAAAGGATAACCACCTGAACAAGAAGCTTAGGAGAGAAATACTACTAAATAGAAGCGATTACAAACAAACCCTGTTTGATAAATCAAGGTACTCCGGTTCAGCAGGCACCAGCTTCTGGCTCTTTGTAATAGTAAATAACAATTTTAGCAGGAGGATCCACAAAGGTTGCCAGTCATAATCAAGCTTAATGCCATGGAGCTTTTCATAACATAAGATACGCTGAAAGATGTCTATGGCATAGCTAGAACTGTCAATGAAAAAGGAAATAGTACTACCTAAAAGAGCTAACAAAAGATAGCTCTTTTTTCATGTTGCCTTTTATAATTTGTTGTACAAGATCAAGGATGAAATGCACCAGTGGTCTAGGTTTAGTGTGAACAGGCCGAGACGGCTTCTTAGTAATAACCTTGAACAGTTAAGACTCTGACGATGATGGACATACATCTCTGTAAATATCTAAATCAACCAAAAAAGAGGGGTCGTGAATGAAATGTTGAGTCTTGTCTTTCTCGAGAAATATTTTCAAGGTTATGAGACTCAACTTAGTGTGAAGTTCTGTTAACTCTGTGTTCCCTGCTTCTGGACATGCAATTCTGGCAACAAATTCTAAAAATTGACCAAAGTTCGCTAGAAAGTGAGCAAAAAAAAAAAGCTCTATCGTACCAGAGCTCTTGCCTTGGTCATGATGATCGTAAAACACAAAATCTAAAAAAAAACTATTGGAATGCACAAACTCGTACAACAGCAGTAAGACACTGCCTTGTACGTATTGAGAGCACAAAATAGAGGTAGGTTGACCAAAATGAGACCGTTTCACTGGAGCTGGGACTCCTGAATTTGAACCAGAGGTTGGGGATGTTTTAGGAGATGTAGTATCTGTAGTTGTAGCTGTTACAGAGGTTGTTGTAATTTGTTGTGTTTGGACTGGTGGTGTGCCCCAGGAAAATAAATAATTCGATACTCGAGAGATGACATTAGGCGGAGGCACAGGTTTATCCAGATTATTAAATTCCAGAAAAAACTGAAAGATGTTCAAACAGACAAGCTGAGGAAGAATAAGAAAACAATCACAAGCTAGGTATTATACGCACCTGAACCACAGAAGGATCCATAATCTCACCGTTCATTGCAAGAGAAGTAGGAGTACAGGTTATTCGAGATAAGTAAGGATTATTTTCTCTTTGATATCTTAGTAACACTGCCCACAACGTCATGAACCAGATAACTTCATCCCTGTTAGAACTAGACATAGCCTAATCGTAAATTTCTACATATGATAGTGGTACTTGGATAATTGTGTTTGATATATCTACATTCATGAAATGATCCATGAATACATTCTGTTGTGCCTGCTTACACCCAGTGCTCAAAGCAAGTAACACAACAAGAGATTCCTGCCGGATAGCTTCTACTTTAAAATCAATAAAATCGTTGCACCAAGAGGGAACAATCACCTATTGTACTGGATTGTAATTTGTCCTCTAAGGTTTTAATCAAAAGCTTGAGGATTAAGTGACGAAGATGTAGACTGTACCGGAATAAAATCTGAGGAGGAATTACTGTGCACTAGTCTTGCTGCTTTTGATGATGTGCTAAACTTTTTTTTAAAGATCCCTTGAAACATGATAGACAGAGTCTGAAATTAGAGCTTCACAAAAAAAACCCACCTTGAGAGCATTAGACACACGAGTAGAATTTTCATTGCCCAACATGAGGGAGCAGTAATTAAAATGCCGTCGTAAACTCCTCTAAGCGGTCAGAGCTAGTGACAACGGGAACTACCTTGGCTTGCTTCAGCTCTGTCACTTTCCTAGATTCAAACCAATAGACCAACCAGTTGACATTTACTCGCAGCAAGAACAGTTCTTCCCAGAAGTTTTCGTCCTCAACGGCTTCACATTCCTCACTTAGTCAGTGAGTTGCCAGCTACTTGACACGTACTCCACCAAGCAACTCCTCACAAAGGACTACAAATTTGGACCTCAGTGGTTGTTGCTCGCTGAGGGCCATGCAAAAAAAAAAAAATACGTAACAAGAGGCTTTTTTTGAATTTACTGTGAAGGTTGTGCTTATTAGAATGGATATTTCAATCCTTCTTTTATTAGTCCAATCCATTCTTTGTTGTTAAACTGAATTGGGTTTTCTTTTAACTGCTCGCACTACAAAATTGTATCACACCATACTGTCCTGTACTTAACCAGGACATTTCATCGCCATCTAGTAGTTTGTGCTTCTCCTTGAGTTCTGTGATAAGAGAGGAGGACAAGCCAGTTGCTGTCTCAGATTTCAAAGTTCGTATCAACATCACAGGTACATGGTCTGTTAAGTAATGTGTAACAGTAGATGTGGGAGTATTATGTTCCCATTGTAAGTCTCCGTGCACTCTTCGAGAATTTGCATCCCCTTTGTTTGGTTAGATCATACATATCAAACAAACCCTTAAAAATTACTAAACTTGCTGCCCTGAATTGATCCAAAATCTCCTCGGGGAGCATCCAGAATGGTTCAAAGCGGTTCCAACATAGGTGAGGCATAACTGTCCATTGTTCTGATGCCAAGTAGGAGCTCCACTGTTTATGCAAAGCAGCACCTTCCTCTTTTGAAGCTAGAAATTCCATCATGATTCGAAAATCGTTTTCAGTCACATCAGAGACAAAGCTAACCCAGTTAATGCAAAGTCAAACTTTGTGACACATTGGATTTTTTTTTACATGAAAAATGATACGAGAATGATTGTAATGACTGAGAAGAGTAGCCAAAACTAAATCTGAGAGGATGTCAAGCCCAACATTGTCTACTACAAAGTGTACTATTCCATCTTTCAAATCACTGATTAATGTTGGGAGCATTGTGCAAATAAACATACCTCTGAAACTTTAGAAAAAGGTGTGTATCATCAATAAGAATATTTTCGCTTCTTGAACTTATCTTGGACAATAATTCTCCTGCACTCAAACCTGACAAGGATGGTCTTTGTCATCTATAATTACTATTTTTGTCTACCTTTTGCATTCAAAGATAAATCCGCTTGGTTTCCCCACAAACATTCATTTAGCGCCAATGTAAAGTTAGAATGAAGGTCAGTTTCTGGATTTAGAAATATTGAGAGGAGAGACGAAAAGTGAACAATTGATTGAATTGAGTTTTCTAACTGTTCTTGTTTCCCAACCTGGAACATGTGAGGTAAATTAAGGAAACTACCTACTACAAACGGGTCTACATTTGTCGCAAAGTAGCCAGTGGCGTCAAAGATAGCACGATAGAAATAACTTTCCAGGAAAAACCATGGAGCTGTAGACCAGCAATACCTGGTGGTTACTAAATTTAGGGAAAGTCTTACTTGTTCCCTTCTATAGCTTTGTTGAATAAATCAACTTCAGGACCAGTTTTAAGTAACTCCAGAGGAGCGTCACTATCAATTGCGCCAAACAAATGACCAACTGTGAAGTTAGTTTAGTTTGTGTTAAGGTCTTAGAACCTTCTTCAATAGAAGCACCACCCTGCTTAATTAGTGTCCTTAATATATCTAAAGGTAAATAGATAACAAACACCACCTTACCAGGAAGCCTCTGGAAGACTGATTTACGGGCAAAGCCATAGCAACTGTTTGCTGTGACAGCTGGTGGTTGGTTGCCCAGCATAAATTATTTTCGCGTGCCGCTTGTGCAAGACATGCCTTACTGTTTGGTTTTGCTCTGCTTGGTTCTGGCTGTCCGAGTTGCAGCACAAAGCCTTGCACAACGAGCAGCGAACTGGGAATCTCTGGAAAAACCGGTGAGAATAATGGTTTACGTTCTTATGTAAAAGGGCAAGTTATTGGTGGAATTTTATTTGCCTTGGAGGTAGGGTGACCTTGCACGCTTGCTTATTGATAACTTGCTAGCCAAGAGTGCATTGATTTTGAGTCCGAATGGGTGAGTCTTTCCTGTTCAGGTCTCATTTCAGGTTTCCGCTAAAGAGTATCTCAGCCCACATATTATGAAAACTGTAGACTTCAATTGTGGCATAGATCGAGAACTGTGTGAACAAGGATTTGGAGTTCCGAGTTATCCTGCTCTTTTCTTATTTCTAGAGAAAAAATGTTTGAATTGCAAACTTTTTTGACCAGTTAGTTGCAGTATATTCAGGTCCAAAAGCAGTTGTCGAGCTTGTCACTTGGGCAGTAGAAACCACCCCTGTGAGACATTTTCTTGGAGGTCCCTCTCCAAAACCTCAACCAACACGCCTCCATCAGTGGGAAGAGTACAGGAGATCCGAAATTTCGGTGTGTACAATTAAGTTTCATATCCTTACTGGATAGGAAATTGATATTACTAAATTTTATGACGACATTGGTACTGGAACTTGGCTTATTAAATTGTATGTACTTTATGTTTTTTACTTACAAATTAGCCATATTCATTCAACATCTGATCAAGGTTCTACCCTCTAAATTAATTTGATTTAAATCCTGACAGCAATTATCTCACTAATGTTGGAGCTTGCTGAGAAATTAAGAGGGAGAGATATCAAGCTTGGTTTAGGTGCTTACTGTTAACTGTTATCTTACCAAGCAGCAAATGTGAAGGATCAGAAGTTGCAATTCGAGAGAGCCATGTCTTTGCCTGGTTTCCCCTCTTTGGTACTTTTCCAAAAGGGAAGATATGTTGACCTTTTTTCGGGACAGTTTGAAACCTTAGAAGTATTGCATTGGCTGGACAGCTACAGTATCGGCAAAGCTGAGTTGTGAAAATAAATTTATGCATCCTATGTTCCTGCACATACAAAAAAGGAAGTCGGATGTTACCGACAGCGCCTCATTTTGGGCCAAAAGTGAAGTGCAAGACCTTGTACGCCTATGATGCACAAACAGACACTGAGCTAAGTTTCAACGCGGAGGAGATTTTAGAGGTTTTGGACAAGTTCCAAGGGAATGCCCAATATGAAGGTGTGCTTTGTCCTTCTGTTGTGTAACGAGTAGGTTGGTGGTATGGCAAAAGCAGCGACGATATGGAGGGGTTTTTTCCTGTTTCCTATGTTGAGGAAATCCAATCTGGTGGTGCTGCAGCAGCAATTGCAGCAGCTAGGCCTGTGTCTGATGTCATTGCAAGATTACAACAGCAATGCGGGTAAGCTGCACTAATGATTTTGTTGAAAAACCAGGTTTTTTGAGTCTGGTGGTCGGGATTCTGTTGCTGAGTTGAACGATGATTTTGCGAATCTCCAGGCAACTATACAAGCTTCAACAAATCAGACCCTGGATGATCTGGCGAAAGATTCCTCTAACAAGAATAATATTAAGGTCAAAGAACCGGAGAATCCTACAGAAGTGAAGGTACCTAAACTCAAAACGCTACTTTTAAATCGTCTTTCTAGGAGTTAAAACAGGAGTTAATGGAACTCAAGAAGAGGTTTCTGGAAGAAGTTCAGGAGAAAGAGAGATTAGCTGGAAAATTAGCTTCTTTAGATGTATAAACCTACTCCTGCAATCCTCATCCTTCAGAAAGGAGAAGAAAAAAAAAATGTCGAGAAAACAGATGGAGAAAAAGAAGGAGGGAACGAACTAAGCCTATCACCTGAAGAAATTACAGCACTTAAGGCAGAAAACGAAGACCTCATCAGACGAATTAACGTAAAAGAATCAGAATATGATGAGACTGCCAACGAGTGTATGTGCATTCAATCTGACATCTTCTTACCTACAGTCATCTCAATTTTTACCTTATGTTTGTAGTGTTTGACTTGAAAGAAGAGATAGGAAAAATGGTAAAAGGAGAAGCATATAACGGAGATTTTCAAGAAGAGAAGGTATTAACTCCTAAATTCCAAGTTCCTCAACTTCGTCAGTCTCCTGTCATCGTTGGTGAGGTTAGAAAACACCTTGAATCATTTACAACACTTTCTCAAACAGAAGCAAGATCACTTTCCAGCACAGTGGGATCCGAAGCTTGGAATTCACGTGACTTGAAGTCGCGGCCGCACTGACCCTATAGTGAGTCGTATTAATTTAAATCATACCAACATGGTCAAATAAAACGAAAGGCTCAGTCGAAAGACTGGGCCTTTCGT
>JADMIO010606925.1_pt1 | contig 90341 bp, 81 predicted proteins | sample 8958161 | NCBI WGS metagenome assembly JADMIO01 (sample SAMN16585339, study PRJNA669376) | soil metagenome | isolation source: Crop rotation soil | place: USA: Cullars Rotation, Alabama | collected 2011
GGGAGCGGGAGCGTTCGGGCCCGGGGTTCATTCCCGGCATCACCGCCGCAACGAAACTTGGCGGCTCGCCATACTCGGACGCTTTAACCGGCGTAGGGAACTTCTTGGGTTCGGGTCTTTCCAGTTCATTGGCCAGCGTAGGCGAACGGACAAATCAACTCATCGCAAAGAGCAACCAGCTTCTCGAAAACATCCGAGATAAAATTGACGTGGGCGGATTAGACCTCGGCGTTCCATGAATCTTGAAACACGCTTAAAAAACTACAGCGAGAAATGGCGCAAGCGCGAAACGGAGGCCCGGGAAGTTTTGCGGGCCAAAGGCGAGAAGCCGAGCCTCGTTCGTGCCATTCGACTCGTGCTCTCGCTATGCTGGAAACTCCCTCGGGCGCAGTGGTCGCTTACGAAGCACGCTGTTATCAGTGCTTACAAGGGACATCAATTCAAGCAACGGCGCGAGGCCGAACGGCTGGACCGAATCCGCAATCCCGATAGCTACAAAGGCCGCTAAAACATTAATCTCGCGGTATCAGGCTCCCCCCTCTCCATCTCATACACTTGCGCTTTCTTCTCCCGCCGCCTGTGTTTCGGCTCACGGGTAGGTAACTGGAAATGAGCCGTCAAAAGTTCGATGAGGACGTCGAGCTTTCGGTTGACCATAGGCACTTGTTTCTCTTCCGTTTCCTCCGACGTCCCAGCCTGGCGGAAATACTGATTGCACAACACTTTCAACTCTGCGGCCAAATCTCTTATTTCCTTCCCGTCCTCAGAAAGGACTAAATCCGAGATGCCAGAGAAATTTAACCAACGCACGAACTCGGAAGCGGGCACGACATTAACGCCTTTCTTCACCCGGTCAATAAAGCTGCCGAGCTTGTTCTTTGTTTCCTTGGCCAGCCAGCGCAGACGGTCTTCGTCCACCTGCCGAAGCCGCGTATTGGTAAGTTTGCCGTCTGCTAAGAGCCGCAGATTTACGAGTTCTCCGGCGTAGGCGGGGGAGCAGCCAAATTCCTCCGCCAAGCTATTCGATGAGCGGTTTGGGTCTCGATCCAATGCGGCCTCGATGAGCGGACGTATCTTTGCGGGCTTACCGCCGTTGCCGCCGCCGTAACCGGGCGTATTTCGGTACATATCAACCTCCCACCTTTCCGAATGCGAATTTCAGGGTGAGGCTGATTATTGCTGACTTTGCTTGCCACGGTTCCAGGTTCCATTCCTTAGCCACCTGCCGCGCTGCTTCGTCCACTTCACGCGCAAGGGCCGGGCCTGTGGTGAACGCAATAGATTTAAATTCTCCTTTCTTCGCACCGCGAAGCCTTTCCATCGTGTGCTCGATCTCCAGGGTCCAGGGTTTGCACTTCGCTTGCTGCTGGTTTTTCTCGATTTGCTTCCCAAAGAAATCCGCGAGTTTGCTGGCGCGGACGGTTTCCTGGCGGGGGAGTTTGATAATCCTCTTCATGTTTTAACCTTTCAACAAAAAGAGGGCCGGATCGAAAACGGACGGGTTAACGTCCTCACCGCTTCAGCACGACCTGGTAAGCGGTTAATCCCGATCCGACCCTCTGGTTTTGTTTTCATTAGTTGGCGGGCGACCGTTATCGCCTTAAACAAGTGCCAGCCTCCGTTAACCCGGAGACGCCGCGACTATCAGCGAAAACCGTGCAATTCGTCAATCGAGAAAAAATCTCTCAATTTACGCCCAAAATTAACACCTTTGCCGGTCAATTTGCCCTGGGGCGAACCGGGAGAGCGGGGGTGAGGCTTTATATCCCTCTGAAGCTTCCGCAACTTTTTGCGGGAGCTGGTTTTTCCGAATAGTCAAAGGAGAGACAAAAGCGCAAACCCGCCAATTCTGTTCCGCAAAAAATTGAGGAACAAACCGAGGCCGCGAACAGGCCGCACCTTGTGTGACCGATTTGACAATTCCTGACGATCCCATGAACACACGGCCATGAAGCGGCTATATCGCCAAAGCCATGCAAAAAGGCCAATGAAACCGTGGTTGTTCCAGCCTTCACACGGAAGGGGTCGCAGGTTCAAGCCCTGCAGCGCGCACCATTCTTATACACGGGGTAAGCAAAAACCGAACAGAAGGGAAACGCTGGCAAGCTCCACGGATTTCGGGACCTCAACGGCCGCCGCAGAGTTTTAGTGCGCCAAAAGGATGCGGGCGAGCGCGATCGTGCCGCCAATCAGGGCTACAATCATCAGCAGGTCCATCCATCCAAACTGGGTTTCGTGATCATCATTGACGGGGGATAAAGTGCTCCGAATGAAACCCGTTTTGCTTCGCCCCGTCTTAATTGCAGCTTTCTTCACCGTATTTTATCAGCAGTTAACGGGCCATAACCTGCGTATTTGAAGGAGGAACACCGATTCCTGAGGGCCGCAATAGGGGCTGAACAAATCGAGCGGGGACAGTCTGCCTGCTGAATGTAGGCACTGGTTGTCTCGGTACGGGACGAGGATGGACTGGGGGAACCTTTTTCCAGCCGTGATAGTATTAATTTCGGTAGGGGACGGGTTTTGGCACTCGGAAAGCTTGATCTTTCCGTCTTATGAAGACCTTTAAAGAAACCGTGCAGCTTCATTCCCTGGGTGATGAACTGGTGGGAAGTCTTTTCCTGCCCGCGGCAACGGGGCGCTCGCCAGTGCTGATCATCTGTCACGGGGCGGGCGAGTTCAAAGAAAACTATTTCGAATTATGCGAGCTGCTGGCTGACCGCGGAGTGGCAACGCTGGCCATTGACATGCACGGACATGGCCAAAGCGCCGGGGAGCGTTACTATGTCAATATGCGCCAATGGGTCGCGGACGTGCAGGCGGCGATTGATTTTCTTTTGACCCACCCAAAGGTGGATGGGAAGCGGATCGGCGCGTTCGGATTATCTTCAGGTGGAACGGCGATATTGGAGGCAGCGGTAATTGATCCGCGATTAAAGGCGCTAGTGGCGCTGGATGCGACGGTCCGTAATTCGCTGCCGTTCGCGATGAGTATGTTCATGAAGATATTGGTTTTCATGGGCAACGTGAAAAAGCTGTGCACGAAAACCGACTGGCGTTTGCCCTTGGCAAAGATGTCGGGCGGCTTTCATTTGGCGTCCGATCCTGATCTGGACAAGAAATTGCGCAACGATCCGAGGGCGCTGGAGGCTTATAATTCATTTCCGTTTCCGGGAGCGGCTCAGGCCTTTTTCGTTAATACGATCAAACGCGTATCAAAGATCGCGATTCCGACGCTGGTCTTGTGGGGCGAGGATGACAAGGTCGATCCGCCGGAGACGGCCAGGCAGTTGTTCGCGGCGCTCACTTGCAAGAAACAGCTTCACATTATTCCGGGCAACGGTCATGTGGGCCATTTGGACCGGCATAAAGAGAAGGTATTTTCATTGACGGCGGACTGGGCTTTGGAAAATCTAGCCTAGCGCTAATCGCACACGGTCGAGGTTAGACGGGTGGAAATTAGAAGCCTCTCACCCGGACCTCTCCCCATTTGATGGCGGGAGGGAGTCTAACTGTGGCGGTAGCGAATTATGGCGACGAGAATCTTTGAAGGCACCGCCGCAAAGGCTTTAACGCAACAGGAAAAGTGGGAATTGCTTTCCCCGTTCCTGAAGCAGCACGGTCGCGAGGCGCTGGCTTACGCGACGTTGCAGGAGGGGATGGAATACTTCGTAGCTGAGGATGGTTATCTTGCATACACTTCGGTCCGGCACCCCGTTTTTGCGCGAAAAACCAAGCGAATAGTGTTGTCGGATCCGGTGTGCGCGCCGGAGAATTACGCGAGACTGGTTGGGCGTTTTCTGGAGCATAGCCCGCACGTGGCATTTGCAGTGATTTCAGAACAATGCGCGGAAGCCTTGCGGGGCGCGGGTTTTAAGGTGAATTGCCTTGGGTATGAACCGGAGATTTCGATTCAGAATTATAACACGAAAGGGAACTGGAAGGAGCTGGATTTAATCAAACGGGCCCGCAATGAAGCCAAACGGGAGGGGATTGTCATACGCGAGGAACAAGGCGCGAAGCTGAACAAAGACGATTTTGCAGGCGTTTCGGCAAAGTGGATCAGTTCGAAGAAGGTCAATGACCGCGAGATTTGGATTTACGCGCGGCGGCCTGTGTTTGCGCATGAGGAAGATGTCAGAAAATTTGTAGCTTATGACAAAAATGGGCAGATAGCGGGGTTTGCATTTTATGATCCGATGTACCGGAATGGGCAGGTTTATGGTTATTCGGCCAATATTTCGCGGTGCGACGAGCATCGGTTTGGACGGTTGGCGACAGCGGTGCATATGGATGCGGTTGAGAAATTTAAGGCCGAGGGCAAGGAAGTGCTGAACTTGCTGCTGGCGCCGTTCGTGAAGCTAGAGTTGGGCAAATATAACGAAGATTTGGGCACTAAGGTGTTTTTCAAGCTAAGCGCCCGTTTTGGCAATAGTATCTATAATTTTAAGGGATTATCTTTCCACAAATCCAAGTACCGGGGCCTGGAAAAGCCCCTTTATTGGGCTTCCAATAGTTTGATGCCGAGCAATGATGTTTACCTGGCCTTTTTGTCAGCAGATATCACGCGGAGCTACTTCTCGACCCTCGGACGCCTGATCTGGGGCATGTTAACTGCTGCCAGGAACGGTAAGTCCGAGTAGTTGCACCATTGGGTTTATGGTTGAGGGTTGCAGGGTATAAACTGGAACCCCTCACTTCCGACCCTCTCCCCATCGGATCGGGAGAGGGGGAAATCCAATTTGGCGCTCTCCCCGTAAATCCGGAGAGAATGGCAAAAATCGGACCCAGAGCACGCTTCCACAGGTGCTCGGAAAGCGTTTGTGCTTATATGAATACACAAAAACATTATAAAAATGTGGTCTGGATGCTGTGGTCTTTACCGCGGGTTGCGCGGGAAAGAGGAAGAGAATGGGTTATTCTGGTGCTGGGGCTATTGATGGGTTTTGGTTGTAGCGGGACAGCCCTGGCCGAGGAGAACACCAACGCGCCGGTATCGGGCTTCGAACGGTTCGCCACGCAGGATTACTTGTTCGGCACCTGGGGCGGGCTGCGGACCGACCTCTCCCATCACGGGGTGGATTTCGAGTTCTTTTATATCGCCTCGAACCCATACAATCTGGACGGCGGCATCAAGACTGGATCGGCGTATGAAGGGGCGATGCTGATGCTCCTCGATCTGGATTCGGATAAGCTGGCTGGTTACCACGGCGGGCACTTCCATGTAGGCGGAGTTTCGCTGCACGGGGATGATCATTTCTCCGACAAGCACATCGGTGATTTCAATAAGGTTAACTTGATTGATTTCCCGAATGCGTGGCGATTGTGGGAATTGTGGTACGAGCAAAAGTTTTGGGACGACAGAGTGTCGCTCAAACTCGGCCAAATGGCAGTGGACCAGGATTTTTTGATGGCTGAGTTCTACAATTCGCTGGCCTCGATCAACCTCCTCAACCAGACGTTTTTTTATCCGACGCTGGCGTTCAATGTGTATAACATTCCCGGTTTTCCCGGACCGATGCACGCGCTGGCGTCCAGTCCGTATGGCGCGCCGGCAGTGCGGCTGAAGGTGAATGCGACCGAAGAGATTTACGCGCAGGTTGGCGCTTACGACGGTTTCCCGGACCAAACGGATGGCACGCACATTAAGTTGGATGGGGACCAGGGTGCGTTGTTGTATTTCGAAACGGGCTACCGCATGAACCAGGGCACGAATGATACTGGCCTGCCCGGGAACATAAAGTTGGGAGCATTCTATCATACGGGAGATTTCCCGGACAATGAGTCGGTATTCAAAGCTGCCGTTGGCCAGGGGAACGTGACATTTCATCCGAATACTTATGGGTTTTATTTTTTGGTAGATCAGACGCTCTGGCGAGAAACCCCAAAGGAAGATCCCGCGCACCAGGGATTAATCGGATTTTTCCGGCTGACGGGAGCGCCGGCGGATCGGAATTTGACGCAGTTCGGGATTGATGGCGGGCTGGTGTATAAGGGCCTGATCCCGACGCGGGATTATGATTCGCTGGCAGTGGCCGGGTCGTACCTGGAGATGAGCGATGCCATCCGGCATGGCCAGGCTCGAGTGAACAAAGTCGCGCCGGGAACCTTCCCGCATCTGCTGGATTATGAAGCTGTGGTGGAACTGACTTACAAAGCGCAGATGACTGCCTGGTGGACGCTGCAGGCGAGTTTGCAACGACCAATGCACCCGGGCGGTTCAGGAGCGATCCACGACTCGTGGGCGTTCATTCTCGCCTCGACCTTGCGATTATAGCATCAACAATTATGCCAGCTCAGCTAACCACAACCCAAAATGAGACGACCGAGAGCCTCGTTTCATGCCAGAACAGCCAGGGTGTGGAGTTGCAGGCCACCCTGCTCAGAGCATCGCGTTTTCAAGTGGCTTTTGAGGTTTATAGTCCGCCAGGGACGCTGCGGTTGTCCGAGGTGCTGAGCGATTTCAGAATTTTAATCCAGGGCCAGCCGATTTATTCGGGCCGGGCGGTGGTTAGCAATTTTATCAGCCTGGGCTCGGTGGTCGTCTGCGAAGCTACGCTGGATGAAGCGTGCTTGGATATGAGCCTGGCATGTCCGGTGAACGATCTGGCCAAGCTGCGAGAGGGCTTCGAGAAGTTCATGACGGAGTGGGGCAAGAATTTCAAAGTGCTTCCCGAGTTCAAGGGAGTGATCGCGGATATGCAGACGTTCTTCATGGACTTGCGCTTGTGGCTCGATCAATTGGAGTTGGGCGTGCGGTCGCAGCCCGCTGGGGATCGGATGCAAATCGAGCGCGAGGTGCTGGAGCAGGTGCAGAAACCGGTGTTGCCGGCAGTGGCGCCAGTCTTGGAGAAATTCGAAGCCGTGGCTAATACGGTAGAGGCGCAATTGCAGCCGGCGCACCGCACGTATATGAAAAGGCAAATTCACCCGCTGGTTTTGTGCTCGCCGTTTCTGTATCGGACATTCCAAAAGCCCCTCGGGTACGCTGGCGATTATGAGATGGTGAATATGATGATTCGCGATCCATACGAGGGCGGTTCGATGTTCGCGAAGTTGGTAAATCGAATTTTTTTAAACACGCCGCCGGTGGTGGCGCACCAAAAGCGCATCGTATATTTGCGAGAGCACCTGATGGGCGAAGCCAGGCGGGCAGCAGTGCAGGACCGTCAGATGCGCGTGTACAATCTGGGTTGCGGACCGGCGCGAGAGATTCAAGAGTTTCTGGCTGGCAGTGAATTGGCCGACCGCGCGCAATTCACGTTGCTCGATTTCAATGAAGAAACTCTGGCGCACACCTCGGCAACTTTGAGCGAATTGAAAAGCAAACACCATCGCGCGGGTTCGATTCAGATGATCAAGCGCTCGGTGCATCAGATCATCAAAGACATGGGCAAGCCGATCAGCGGGCCGAAGTACGATTTTATTTATTGCGCCGGCCTGTTCGACTATTTGACCGACCAGGTTTGCAAGCGCCTGATGAATTATTTTTACGACTTGCTGGCGCCCGGCGGGCTTTTGCTCAGCACAAATGTGAGCAGCGCCAATCCTTCGAATAACTGGATGGAGTACGTCTTGGACTGGCATTTGTTTTATCGAAGCGCGGCGCAATATGCGGCGCTGGCTCCTGAACGCGCGCCCGCGGGAAGTTTTTCTGTAATCGCGATTGGCGACGGCGTAAACATCGCACTGGAAGGCAGGAAACCGGAAGATGGCCGCTGAGCAACCATCCAGTTCCGGTAACGCAGGGGCCCCAACGGCGTCGGAGGTCCGGCAGGCTTTCGTGGGATACGAGCGGGACGTGCGCATCCGGAATTACAAAGTCGGATGCGTGTTGGCGCTGATATTCGTGCCCGCTGGGGTCTCGTTGGATTACTTTGTTTACCCCAACAAAATCTGGGGAGCGGGGGGATTTTTGGAGTTGCGCCTTCTTTGTGGCCTCCTGTTGGCAGGAATTTGGGCGGCGCTGCAGTTCAGACCCCAAACCAGATTTTATCGCTTTCTGGGTTCGCTGGTGGCGCTGTTGCCGCTCTTTTTCATCTCCTGGATGATCTATGATACCAATGGTTCGGCCTCGCCGTACTATGCGGGACTCAACCTGGTGATGCTTGGGGCGGCGCTGCTCCTGCGATGGACCCTGGCGGACAGCATCGTGGTTTTTGTGCTCTCGCTAGCGGCCTATTTGGCTGCCTGTATCCTGCCCGCCGGGCCGGTGCATGATCGGGGAATTTTCTTCAATAACTTTTATTTCCTGTTTGTCACGGGGGTTTTCATCATCACGGGAAGCTGGTTTTACAATCAGATACGTTTCCGCGAGTTCGCGTTGCGCTTTGAATTGGATTCCAACCGAAAGCAGCTCGAAGAAAGCAATCAAAAACTCAAGGAATTGGATGAAGTGAAGAGCCGGTTCTTCGCCAATATCAGCCACGAGTTGCGCACGCCACTCACGCTGTTGCTGGCGCCGCTGGAAGCCTTGCTCCATCGCTATAAATCCTCGCTGGATAGCGATACCCGCAATTTGCTGATCACGATGCAGTCTAATGGGATGCGCTTGTTGAAATTGATCAACGATTTGTTGGACCTGGTGCGGCTGGAATCGGGCGTGATGCACGTGAAGCAAGAGCCGTTGGATGTGGCGGATTTCCTTAAGGGCCTGGCCAGCGCCGCGCGGCAAATGGCAGATGACAAAGGGATCACCCTGGCGACCTGGATTGACCCTGAAGTTGGCTGGATTCTCGCGGATCGGGATAAGCTGGAGAAAATTATCCTGAATTTGCAGTTCAACGCGCTCAAGTTCACACCTTCGGGTGGCCGGGTCGAGTTACGCGCCGAAAAGCAAGGCCAGGAATTTGTGCTCATAGTGAAGGACACTGGAATGGGTATTTCGGCCAAGAATCTGCCGAATATATTCAGCCGCTTCTGGCAGGCGGACGACTCGTCGCGGCGGAAATACCAGGGTGTGGGCATTGGCCTGGCATTGGTTAAGGAATTCAGTGAAATCCAGGGCGGCAAGGCCTCGGTCGCGAGTGAAGAGGGCAAAGGAACTACGTTTACGGTCCGGCTGCCTTATCAGAAAGCGGAACCAGTGACGACAGCAACCAAAGTCGTAGAAGCTGCCGCCGAGCGGACTCCGGCTGGCCAGCCGGCCAGCACAGTAAGTTCGCAGGAGTGGCTCTCGAATTTATATCGCCGCGCCGAATTGTTCCCCTCAATGACCTCGGTGCAGGAAGCAGTTCGGCCTGTCGAGACCGGCCGCAATGGGGAGAAGCTGCCTACGCTGCTCGTGGCCGATGACGAGCCGGATATGCTGCGATTTTTGAAATCGCAATTGAACACTCATTACCGTGTGTTTGAGGCGGTAGATGGCCAGCAAGCCATCGAAAAGGCGGCTCAATTCATCCCAGATATTATTCTGCTGGATATGATGATGCCGGAAAAGGATGGGTTGCAGGCGTGCCGCGAGATTCGCGAGCGCACGTCGACGCAGAGCATCCCGGTAATTCTTTTGACTGCGCGCGCTGACGAAGAAACCAAGCTGGCGGCGTTGGAAGCCGGGGCGAGCGATTTTCTGGCGAAGCCGTTTTCGACGACCGAATTGCACGTGCGGATCAAGAACCTGGTCGAGTCGCACCAATATCAGATCAAGTTGTCCAAACAAAATCTCGTCCTCGAAAACACCATTGACCAGCTCAAAGAAACCGAGACGGCATTGGTACAAACAGAAAAGCTGGCGTCGCTGGGGCGGATGAGCGCAGGAATTATTCATGAGATCAATAATCCGCTCAATTTTGCAACCACCGGGCTTTTCACGCTCCGCAAGAAAGGCAAGCACTTGGCGGCTGAGCAGCAGGAAGAGTATGAGGAGATTCTGACCGATGTGGAGGATGGGATCAAACGGGTGAAGAATATCGTTTCGGACTTGCGGATGTTCACGCACCCCGACACTGAAAGCCAGGATGAGGTGGAACTGGCCGAGGTCGTGACATCCTCATTGCGATTTTTGAGCAACGAGTGGAAAGACAAGGTGCAGATCCAGCAGCAAATCACCCACGGCCAAACAATTTGGGCGAACAAAAACAAGCTCATCCAAGTGCTGGTGAATCTCTTGCAAAATTCTATGGATGCGTTGAAAAGCAAGGTTTTTGAGGCGGAAAAGCCCACAATTTGGCTTGAAAGCCGGCTCGAGGGGGGCAAAAGCCTGTTAATCGTGCGGGATAATGGCACCGGCATTGCTGCTGAAAGTCTGGATAAAATCTTTGATCCATTCTTTACGACGAAAGATGTCGGGGAAGGAATGGGGCTAGGCTTGAGCATTTGCTATCGAATTGTTCAGGAATCCGAAGGCCGGATCTCGGTGCGGACGGAAGTCGGAAAATTTTGTGAATTTACACTGGAATTTCCAGCTCGAGTGGAGAAACAGGCGACCGCTAACCATAGTTTAACTGAATAGGCACGTTGCGGATATTTTATGCAACCACTTTACGATTACAAACAACACGCGGTCCTCTACGTAGATGACGAAGAGAAGTCATTGAAATATTTTACCCGGGCGTTTTCCGACCAGTTCCGCATCCTGACCGCCGCCAACGCCCATGACGGCCTGAAACTGCTGGAGGCGCACCACGATGAAATTGGTTTGCTGATGACCGACCAGCGCATGCCTGGAGAGAAGGGGATCTGGTTGCTCGAAAAGGCCCGACAACTCCGGCCGCGAATTATCCGCATCCTGGCAACTGCCTATTCAGACATGGAGGCTGCCATCGCGGCCGTGAACACCGGAGCCATTTACAAATATGTGACCAAACCGTGGGACCCGCCTCAACTGGAAAACACGCTCAAGCGGGGCCTGGAATTTTTTATGGTGCAGATCGAGCGCGACCAATTGTTGCGGGAGAAAATGTCGGTGCTGCACAACATGATGGTCGCAGACCGCATCGTGAGCCTCGGTTTACTGGCGGCAGGATTGAGCCATCACATTCGGAACTCACTGGTGGCCGTTAAGACATTTTTGGATCTCGCCCCGGCAAAGATGCAGGAGGAGAAGCTCGATCTCGACGGCCTTCGCAATCCGGATTTTTGGAAAGAATACTACCAGAACGTGCAAGGGCAGATTGGAAAAATCAATAACATGCTCAAAGATTTGTGGACGGCATCCGAGAAACCTGCGTTCGAATTCACCGATCGCGTGCAGTTGCACAAAGTAGTATCGGACACGGTCGAGCAGCTTAAACCCGGATTCGCCGCCAAAAACATCGAGGTGGAAAATAGCATACCCGAGTCACTGCCGCTGATGAACGTGGACAAGCCAAAGTTTTATCGGCTGTTTGAACTCCTGTTGAAGGATGAAATGGCGAGCTTGCCCGCGGGCAGCCGCATCCGTTTCTCCGCATCATTGCTCAATGGCGTTCGCCCCGAGAAACAGGAAATTGAAGTGCGGGTTGCCGACAACGGCCCGGGGATGCCCAAGGAAGCGTTGCGCCTGGTGTTTGACCCTTTCGTGGTGCGCAGTGACAGTCCAGTCGAGTACGGGATTCATCTGATGGCCTGTTATTTCATCGTTCACCATCACAGCGGTAAAATTGACGCTCAGAGCGAGAATGGCCAGGGCACGGTTTTCACGCTGCGGCTGCCCACACATCCAAACCAGGTCAGTTGCAATTCCAATCCGCAAGACGGGGAGTTTCTCCAAAAGGTTCTGCTCAATAATAACCTTTGGGAAAAGCTGATCTCGTCGGAGTGATGGGCTGTAAGTTGGTTGAGGGACCAGTTGGCAACTATTCAGACTGGTTGGGAATAAAATTTGCATAGGTCAATTAGTCTCGCCGGTTTCCGCCGCAAGTGATATTCTTTGCTTATGCTGCTTCGGCAAAGATTTCTGAGGAGCCATTGGAGTCGGCTGGCAGCTCTTCTCTCAGTGCTTTTGATTTCCGCGGCGACCGGGGCCCACACCATTATCATCACTAATCTTCCGACGTATGGTTCCACAAATGATTTGGCCGGCGTGGTGTTGAATGCAACGCCGGGGGTGGATGCCGTAGCAGTATTCATTTACGTGCCGGGATATGGCTGGGTAAGCAAACCCACGTGCGCGCAGCCACTAAGCATTATACAACCGAATGGCAATTGGTCGGCGGACATCACAACCGGGGGAGGGGACACCAACGCCACGAGGATCGCCGCGCTAGTCGTGGGCACCAACTATAATGAGCCTTGCGTTCTCGGCGCGGCATTTTTGCCGACGAATGTCTTTGGGCAGGCAATCGCGAGCGCGATCGTCACTCGACAATTCCCGGAAGTGCGCTGGTTGAGGTTCTCAGGATATGATTGGTGGGTAAAAACCAGCGCGGGACAGGTGGGTCCGGGGCCGAATTATTTTTCGGACAGCACCAATAACGTGTGGCTGGACTCGCTTGGACAGCTTCATCTACGGATTACAAATCGGACTAATCAATGGCAATGCGCAGAGATTATATCCGCGCGGACATTTGGCTACGGCAGCAATCGGTTCGAACTGATTTCCCGGGTGGATAATCTCGATCCGAATGTCGTGCTCGGGCTGTTCACCTGGAGCGATGACCCAGCCTACACGAATCGCGAGATGGATATCGAATGTTCGCGTTGGGGCAATGCGGCTGATATCAACAACGCCCAATATGTGGTTCAACCTTTCAACAGCAATGGCCACCTGGTGCGTTTTGCGGCGCCGCTGGGAGAGACAAATTCGACCCACTCATTCACATGGGAGAGCAATCGGGTGAGGTTTCAGAGTTTGCGTGGAAGCTACTCGCCGGCTCCGAATCCTACGAACATTATCGCCAACTGGAATTACAATTCAATCGTGCCGCGGACAGGAGATGAAAACGTGCGCATGAATCTGTGGCTTTTCCAAGGCAACGCGCCGACCGATAATAAGGAGGTCGAAGTGGTTCTCAAGAGCTTCGAGTTCGTGCCTCTGGGACCACCGAAACCGCCGACGTTGACGAACATCAGCCGGCTTGCGGATGGTCAGGCGCATTTTGTGATCCAGGGCCAGTTCGACAGACGTTATCAAGTGCAAGCCTCCACGAATCTCGCTCACTGGGAAAATCTCGGGACCCTGCTCGCGACGAATGCCGCCATTGAGTATTTTGATACGACGGGAGGTGGATTAGATCGGCGCTTTTACCGGGTTATGACGATGCCGTGAATAGAAATAAGTGCGCTTTAAGTATTCCCTGGTTTTTAAGTTTTCGGTTGCGTTGGACGCGCGAGCAGGTACTAGGTAACCTGCATCAGCGATGAAACCCAGCTACAGCCACGGCGTTGCGAGCAAGCCGCTGATTGGCGAGACCATAGGCGAGTTGCTGGACGAAACGGCAGATCGGTTCGCGGAGCACGAAGCGCTCGTATCCGTTTTTGAGCAACGCCGATTTACTTATGGCGAGTTAAGAAAGGAAGTGGATCGGGTTGGGCGCGCGCTTCTGGCGCTGGGAGTGAAAAAGGGAGACAGAGTCGGAATTTGGTCCACTAATTGTGCGGATTGGGTGCTCGTGCAATTCGCAACGGCAAAAATCGGCGCGATTCTCGTCAATATCAACCCAGCAAATCGTCTCTACGAATTGGAGTTCGCGTTGCGGCAGTCTGAATGTAACGTGCTGATAAGCGGGGAGGCGTTCAAGGATGAGGATTATGCGCGGATGCTGCGGGAGTTAATTCCTGAATTGGGAGCAGGTGATCCGCGCGAAGATTTGCATTCAGAGAAGTTTCCACAACTGCGGCGGGTGATCTTTCTCGCAAGGCAGGCACAGCCAGGCCTCTTGGGCTGGCAGGAGTTGTTGTCGTGGGCCGAGAGGACTGCGCCAGAGGAGCTTTGCGAACGACAGGAAGCACTGGAATTCGATGACGTTATCAATATCCAATACACATCTGGAACGACGGGCTTTCCCAAGGGAGCGATGCTCACGCACCACAATATTCTGAACAATGCGTTTTCGGTCGCGGAGCGAATGCGGCTTACGAACCGTGACCGGTTGTGCATCCCGGTGCCATTTTACCATTGCTTCGGAATGGTGATGGGTAATCTCGCTTGCGTGACGCATGGCGCGGCCATGGTGCTGCCAGCGCCGCATTTCAGTCCAGCCCATACACTGGAAGCCGTCGCGAAGGAACGTTGCACGGCGCTGCATGGCGTGCCGACGATGTTCATTGCGGAATTGGATCATCCGGGCTTTCGCGAATTTGATCTATCGAGCTTGCGGACCGGCATCATGGCGGGCGCGCCTTGTCCCGCCGAAGTCATGAAACGAGTGATGACGGAGATGCACTGCCGCGAAATTACCATTGCTTGCGGGATGACTGAAACCTCACCGGTATGCAATATGACCGAAGTGGATGATCCATTGGAACTGCGGGTGGGCACAGTCGGGATGGTGATGCCGCACCAGGAGCAAAAGATCGTGGACCCCACGACCGGGCGAATCCTGCCGCGTGGGGAACCGGGGGAACTATGCTATCGCGGTTATCAGGTGATGCGCGGTTATTACAACAATCTGCACGCCACCCGCGACACGATCGATTCGGCTGGCTGGCTTCACGGCGGCGATATGGCGGTCATGGACCAACAGGGATACGTGCAGATCACGGGACGGTTGAAGGACATGATCTGTCGGGGTGGCGAGAAGATTTTCCCGCGCGAAGTGGAGGAATTTCTTTTCACACATCCGAAAATTGCAGAGGCTTACCTCATCGGTGTCCCCGATCCTTATTATGGGGAACAGGTGATGGCCTGGTTGAAGCTCAAACCCGGCCAAACGATGAGCACCGATGAATTGCAAACTTTTTGCCACGGCCAAATCATGGAATACAAGATTCCTCGGTATATTAAGTTTGTGGAAGACTTTCCAAAAACCGTCACCGGCAAAGTGCAGAAATATCGGATGCGAGAGATAAGCACTGAAGAGTTGGGACTTAAAAACGCGCAGAATAAAGCGGCATAATGAAATGAGTTCAAAGCCCCTCGCCCTCGCCGGCGGCCTCTTGATTGCCTGGCAAATTACTGCGGCCGATATTTCATCCGACCGCGCCCGGCAAGTAGCCCATGCCGCAGAAGCATTACGGTCAAACTTGAGCGAAACGCGGCGGTACTTTCACATGCATCCCGAGTTGTCGAATCGCGAAGAACGCACGGCGCGTGTGGTGGCCGAAAAATTGCGTTCTTTGGGACTGGACGAAGTAAAAACCAACGTGGCGAAGCATGGCGTGGTGGCGCTGCTAAAAGGGGCCAGACCTGGCCCGGTTGTGGCTCTACGCGCCGATATGGATGCGCTGCCGATCAATGAAACGATTAACGTGCCCTACAAATCGCTCGTGCCCGGCGTGAAGCATGCTTGTGGTCATGATGCGCACACGACGATTTGTTTGGGTGTGGCTGAGGTGTTGAGCAAAATGCGCAACGAAATTCATGGCACGGTGAGATTCATTTTTCAGCCGGCGGAAGAGGGACCGCCGCCGGGAGAAGAAGGGGGCGCAAAGCTGATGATCAAAGAAGGGGCTTTGAACCATCCGCGACCGCTGGCAATTTTTGGACTGCACACGACGCCCGAGACTGAGGCGAGGAAAATTGGGTATCGGGCGGGTCCGGCGCAAGCCGCCTTTGATGTATTTACGATTAGTGTCCGCGGCAAGACGGCATACGCTGCTTGGCCGCATAAGGGTGTGGATACGATGTTGGTGGCAGCCGAGTGCATCGTGGCGGTGCAATCTATTAAGAGCCGGCGCATTGATACGTTCGAACCGGTAATCATCACCATCGGAAAAATTCAGGGCGGCAAAAGTCCGCACGCCATCCCGGAGCAAGTGACGATGGAAGGCACGGTGCGGACTTTCAATCCCCAGGTGCGAAAACAAATTGAGGAACTCATGCGCGAAACACTTAGTGGTATTACTGCGGCTTACGGCGCCAGTTACGATTTGGATTACAAGCATGGCACGATGGTGGTTTATAATGATCCACAACTGGTGGAAGAATCTTTGCCTTCGATCCGCCGAGCAGTGGGAGAAACGAATATGTTCGAGTTTCCGCAGCGTATGGGCGCCGAGGATTTTTCCTTTTATCAGGATGTCATTCCTGGTTTTTTTCTGCGTTTGGGTTCCGGCAACAAGGCGAAAGGGATCATTGCCGAATCGCACACGGCGGAGTTCGACATTGATGAGGAATGTTTGGTTACGGGCGTGAAGGTGCTGGGGAATCTGGCGCTCGATTTTTTAGAGAGAAACGCCATGGAAACAAAGCCCGGACATAGGAAATCTAAGGTGGAAGTTAGAAGCCGCGCGATTGAAAGTGCGGGTCGCCAAAACCAAAACTGAAGCGGCAGAGCATAGCTGCACTGCAAAACCCTAGCGCGTTACACCTATGGTGCGCGTTTTGTCTGGTGAGGTTTTTGCGTTGCTATAGCGCAGCCGTTTGACACTTTCCAACGGTGAACTTCCTGTCTCTCATTGAAGCCAAACGTGATGGCAAGGTCCTTGACTCGCATCAAATCAAACAAATCATCACGGCTTATACTGCGGGCACGATTCCTGATTATCAAATGGCCCCGTTTCTCATGGCCGTCTATTTCCGAGGGCTCAGCACGGCGGAAACGAGCGCCCTCATGCTGGCGATGCGGGATTCCGGGGAGACCCTCAAATTTCCAGACGACCCGCGGCCATTGGTGGATAAACATTCCACGGGCGGCGTGGGGGATAAGGTTTCGCTGCCGCTGGCACCCTTGCTCGCGTGCCTGGGTTTTCGAGTACCAATGATCTCCGGTCGAGGGCTTGGCATCACCGGAGGGACACTCGACAAGCTGGATTCCATTCCAGGTTTTAAAACATCGCTGCCGACTGAACAGATCATTGAAATCGTGCACACCGTCGGCTGTGTGATATGTGGCCAGACGGCCAGCATGGTACCGGCTGATAAAGGGTTGTATGCATTGCGGGATGTCACGGGAACGGTGCCTTCGATTCCACTCATCGTTGCTTCGATTCTTTCAAAGAAACTGGCAGAGGGGCTCAGTGCGCTGGTTCTCGATGTGAAATTTGGCGCTGCGGCGTTCATGCCAACAATAGAAAAAGCGCGTGAATTGGCAAAGGCAATGGTCGAGCTAGGTAACCAGTGTGGCGTTAAGACGCGCGCCTTGCTCACTAATATGCACGCGCCGCTGGGCCGCGCCGCTGGCAACTGGCTTGAGGTCAAGGAAGCCGTTGCTTGCCTGGAAAATAGGACAGGCGACCCGCCTGTGCACGATCCATCTCGCGATGACCTGCGCGAAATCGTCCTCGCCTGCGCCGCGCATCTGCTTCTCCAAACCGGCAAAGCCAAATCATTCGATGCGGCCAGACAAGAGGCCGAGGACTGTCTCGCTTCCGGCAAACCCCGCCGAAAATGGGATGAGATGCTCGCGGCTCAAGGAGCGGATTTGGACACCTTCAACCGTAAACTCTCGCTGGATCACACCGCGCAGGTGGTGTTGGAACTCAAAGCGTCCAAAAAGGGCTTCGTCTCCCGCTGCGATGCGCGAATTATCGGCGAAGTTGTTCGTGATCTTGGAGGAGGGCGGCTGACAAAGGACTCGGCTATCAACTACGATGTGGGCGTGGATCGGCTGGGTAAAAAAGGCGAACAAATTGGCATTGATGCAACGCTCGCCCGCATCCATGCGCCCGATCCTGTTCAGGCCGACGCCGCGCGGGGCCGACTGGCAGCCGCCTTCGAAATCTCATCACGGCCAATCCAAACAAACAGTCTGATCGCGGAGACGCTCGAACATTTTGACCGCTCGCGCAAAAAGAGCTAACCTCGCGCTGCCATGCGTTTAGCTCCGCTCTCATTCCTGGTGATGCTTAGCGTGGCGAGTCCCTCCTGCCTGCGGGGAATGTATCGAATTCCAGAGCTCGCCAAAGTTCCCATAGGTCGACTTTTTACGAACCTGCAGCAGCGGTTGGCAACCAACACAAATGACTTTAAGATCACGTATGAACTCGCCCGGTTGAATTCTATGGTTTACGCCACCAACTTGATTCAAGTTGATGTGCGAAAGGATACAAAGGCTCCGTTCTATTATTATCCAGGTTCGGACATGGGCGTGCCCCAGGAAGTGAATCGTCCAGCAGATCCGCAAATGCGGCAAGTCGCCCTGCAATATTTAACTAATGCTATCCTGCTTTACGAGCGGGCGATCGTGCTTTTGAAAAAGTCCACGAATCTCGACGAGCAGCGCTGGTTGATACTGCCCACGCAACTTGGGTTGGCCTGGTGCCTCGATCAGGCGGGCCGACGAAACGATGCTATTCAGGCTTACCGAAAGACGTTGAAGATTGCCTGGAAGAAGGAGGTCACAGGCGATTTCGAAGTGAAAGAGTGGGTCAAAGACATCTGGGGAGACGCGAAGGCGGGAAAAAATCCTCTGCACCCGCATCCGCGAGGTTTCCTGGGTGATAAGTGCTATAGTGAAGAGACGATTGGGTACCTGCTGAAACTTTTGGATCCAGTGAAGGACGCAGAGGAGATCTCGCGGCTCAAAAAGGATCAACTAACCTTGAACCGCATGGGACGTCTGGTTACGCCCATAATCGTGCCGCTCGATCCTGACGCAACGCTCGCAGATCTCGTGAGCCCGAATGCCCAAGTTGCATTTGATCTGGATGGCAGCGGTTTGCATCGCAATTGGGGCTGGATCACTCCGAAGGCGGCGTGGCTGGTCTTTGATCCGGAATCAAGCGGCCAAATTACTTCGGCTTTGCAAATGTTCGGCACCGTGACGTTCTGGATATTTTGGCGAGATGGATATGCCGCACTCTCCTCGTTGGACGATGATGGGGATGGTATCCTGCGAGGTCCAGAGTTGCGCGGTCTTGCGCTCTGGAATGATTTTAATGGCAATGGCGTGAGCGATCCCGGAGAAGTGCTCCCCGTGGAAGCGTTTGGTATCAGCGTAATCGGCTGCACGAGCCAGACCTACACCACTGGGATTAAGTGGGACCCGAACGGTTTGACGTTCACAAACGGCACCTCGCGTCCAACATATGATTGGATAGCACCTTTATCCACAAGACCGTGACGACCTTCGGCATTATCCCCGCGCGCTACGCTTCAGTCCGCTTCCCCGGCAAATCGCTCGCTCTCATTGCCGGCAAACCGCTGATTCAGCATGTAATTGAGCGTTGTCGCCAGGCAAAGACCTTGTCCGAAATCATTGTCGCCACAGATGACGAGCGCATCAGGCAGGTGGCGCAAAAATTTTGTCGGGTGGAGATGACGTCACCGGATCACCCCAGCGGCTCAGACCGTATCGCGGAAGTTGCCGTGCGTTGCGAGTGCGATGCAGTGGTGAACATTCAGGGAGACGAACCTTTGATCGATCCTGCTATCATTGATGCTGTCGCACGCGCGCTCACGAACGAGGAAATGTCCACCGCAGCCACAGCCATGAAGAACGAAGCGGATTATGAGAACCCGAATGTCGTAAAAGTGGTTGTCAACGGTGCCGGGCGGGCGCTATACTTTTCACGGCGCACGATCCCATATCTGCGCGAGGCCGCCAGTCGTTCCGTGACCGAACAGTTGGCGGCGTTTCCTTTTTTGAAGCACCTTGGCATTTACGGTTACCATCGGGAAACGTTGTTGCAGCTGGTAAAATTTCCGGTGTCGCCGCTGGAAGGTGCGGAGAAATTGGAACAGTTACGCGCGCTGGAAAATGGCATTTCCATTGTCGTGGTGAGAGTGGATCACGATAGTGTTGGCGTGGATTTGCCCGAGGACGTCGGGCGAGTAGAGAAGTTATTAAAAGTGCGGAAGTGAGAAACTCGTCAATGGGACACGCGTTTTGACTTGCTCGCTCCCCGGCTCACAGTTTCGACGATGTACTCTGCATTTCAGGAACCATGAAATACATTTTTGTAACGGGCGGCGTGGTAAGCTCACTGGGCAAGGGCCTGACAGCCGCCTCTCTCGGCACGTTGCTCGAGAACCGCGGCTTGAAGGTGGCCCTCCAAAAGTTCGACCCTTACCTCAACGTTGATCCGGGCACGATGAATCCTTACCAGCACGGTGAGGTCTATGTGCTCGATGACGGCGCCGAGACTGATCTCGACCTCGGTCATTATGAGCGCTTTACGAACTGCAAACTCACACGCCTCAATAACCTTACCAGTGGCCAGGTTTATCAAACGGTGCTCAATAACGAGCGTGAGGGGAAATACCTCGGCAAGACCGTCCAGGTAATCCCGCATGTCACTGACGAAATCAAGAATCGCATTCACAAGCTGGCTGAGGAGAGCAAGGCGGATGTGATTATCACTGAAATCGGCGGCACAACCGGGGACATCGAAGGCTTGCCGTTTCTGGAAGCGATTCGGGAATTTGCGTTGGAAGTCGGCTACAATAACGCGCTTTTTGTGCACGTCACTTATGTTCCGTTCATCAAGGCGGCCGGCGAACTCAAGACCAAGCCCACCCAGCAATCAGTCGCCAAACTGCGGGAAATCGGCATTGCCCCGCACATTGTCGTTTGCCGTTGCGAGAAGCCGCTCGATAAAGAAGTGCGCCAGAAGATTTCGCTTTTCTGCAACGTTCCTTATGAGGCGGTGATCGAAGAGCAGGACGTCGAGCACAGCATCTATGAGGTGCCACTGATGCTTCAGCGCGAACGCATGGATGATTTGGTTTGCAATCTTCTGCGCCTGGATGTCCCCGCCGGCAACATGGCGTACTGGCAGGAAATCATTCGCAAACTCATCGCTCCCCAACATCGGGCTCGGATTGCCGTAGTGGGCAAATACATCGAGCTCCAGGACGCTTATAAATCAGTTTATGAGGCCATCATTCACGGCGGCATCGCAAACGATTGTGGGGTCGAGATTCAGAAGGTGGACGCCGAGGACATCGAGCGGGACGGGGCCGAAAAGTATTTGAAAGGTGTGGGAGGCATTCTCGTGCCGGGCGGATTTGGCGAGCGCGGGGTAGAAGGCAAAATCCTGGCCTCGGGTTATGCGCGGGAAAAGAATATCCCTTATTTGGGCCTTTGCCTGGGAATGCAGATTGCGACTATCGAATTCGCGCGCAATGTATTGAAACTTCCCAAAGCGCACTCTACCGAATTTGATCCGAACACTCCCGATCCCGTGATTGCCATGCTGGATGAGCAAAAACGAGTAATCAAAAAGGGCGGCACGATGCGGCTGGGCGCCCAACCCTGCCAATTAGTAATGACCACCAACGCCGCCCGGCTCTACGGCGCATTTGTGGTAAACGAGCGCCATCGGCACCGTTACGAATTCAACAATGCTTATCGGGAGCGTTTCGAGAAGGCAGATTTCGTGTTCAGCGGCTTCACTCCGGATGGCAAGTTGGTGGAAATCATCGAATTGGCCAAACATCCCTTTTTCATCGCCAGTCAGTTTCATCCCGAGTTCCACAGCAAACCCCACCAGCCGCACCCATTATTCAAAGGGTTCATCGCCGCAGCGCATGCGCGGATACATAATCGGGGGCTGTGATTGGCTTGGACATCATCGCGGCTGGCGCTGCAGAAGAAAACCTGCCGTTTCTGTTGGCTGGCGCTCACGCCGTAATCATCCATGGGTATCCTCGAAATACCTTCGATCTTGATCTCACCGTAGTCCGAGATGATCGCGCCAAATGGCTGGCCCTCCCGCTTGGCTTGGGCTATGTTGTTTTCCGTGAAGGTTCGACCTTTCTTCAATTAAAGCGTCGCCGCAGGGAAACCGAGCTACGCTCGACATAGAAGAAAATGCATTATCAGAATCTCGGCTGTAGCCGCTGGTATTGGCAGCTGCGCCCAATTCTCTCAACTTACGTTTGGCACTATAGCCCGATAACCTTGAGTTGGTTTAATGACCTACTCCGACGCGATTAAGTTCTTGTATGAGTTGCGCTGGTTTGGCGGGAAGCTCGGACTCGCCAACACGCTGAGGCTCGCGCAACTGGCGGGAAATCCGCAGCATCAACTGCGATTCATCCACGTCGCCGGCACCAACGGCAAAGGCTCGACGTGCGCGATTTTAGAAAGCATTTATCGCGCTGCGGGTTTGCGCGTGGGCCTCTTCACCTCACCGCACCTGGTCAGCTTCGGTGAGCGTATTCAGATCAACCGTTGTAACATTCCGGAGCGCGAAGTCGCGCGCTTCGTTTTGGAAATGCGTTCCCTCCTGCAAAGCGAATGGGGCGATCTCAGCCGCGACAAAGAACACCGGCCAGGTGTCCATCCCACCTTTTTTGAAGTGGTCACGGTTATGGCCCTTCGCTATTTCGCCGAACAGAAATGCGATCTGGTCATTTGGGAAACTGGCCTGGGCGGACGCCTCGACGCGACGAATATCGTCACACCCCTCGCCAGCGTGATCACCAACATCCAATACGATCATCAGGAGTGGTTGGGGGAGAGCTTAACGAGCATTGCTGCTGAAAAAGCAGGTATCATCAAACCCAACCTGCCGGTGATCACCGCGATTGACGAACCAGCGGCCCTGCAATTTATCCAGAAAACCGCCCGAGCGCAAAACGCGCCTGTAACAGTCATTTCGTCATCCGACCTTTGCGATCCAATTCTCAAGACCATGCATCTGCCATTGCTCGGCCAACACCAGAGGCTGAACGCCGCCTTGGCGATAGCAACCGTGCGCACTCTGAACAATGAAATACCCGTGACAGAGAATGCTATTGTTTGTGGTGTTAATCGTGTCCGCTGGCCTGGGCGCTTGCAATTGATCACTCGTCCCTCGGGCCAGAAGCTTTTGCTCGACGGCGCGCATAACGTTGCAGGCGCGGAAGCGTTGGCTGCCTGGCTCAAAGAGTACTCGTTCAAACCGGCGCTCGTGCTTGGCATTTTGCAGGACAAGAATTGGGCCAGCATGTGCAGAGTTCTGGCCCCCTTTGCAAATCGAATTTGCCTTGTGCCAGTCAGCAGCGAGCGCGCGGCGGCCCCCGAACAGTTGCAGCAAGCATGCCAAAAACGTAATCCGAGAGCCGAGGCCATCGTGTGCAAGTCACTTGCCGAAGCCTTGGAGGCGACTGCGGAGGAGTCGTTCGTACTCGTAACCGGCTCGCTGTATCTAGCAGGTGAAACTCTTGAATTGCTGGAATTGGCAACTGAGCACAGGGCAGGTGAGCGTGCGCTGAACGAATGGGTATCCAAGGTCTGAATCGGATTACTTATGCGCAGGTGGCGCTTGCGCTTGTTTCTTACGATGATGGCGCGCGACGAGTGCCTTCGTGACAAAATATGACAGGCCTGCCAGCGGAGTGGTGCATAGCATCGAGCCAACCAACAAATCTTTTCCGATTTTATAAATGGTCGCCCAACTTCGCCACGTATGCGCTTCCCACGTCGGCTTGAGCAAAGGCGGGGGCCAATGGTGCGGATGACTCAAAACCCAAAATCCCACTGTGTACTCCCAGCGGTAGATGACCGGCATCAGAGGTAGCAAAATATTATGAGCTGTCACCGCGAGAACTGCCGCAATGATGTTCGCCCGCAACAACCACGCAAAAAAAATCGTCGAAAGCTCCTTCAGGCCAAAAAAAGGGCTGAAGGCGAAGAACATCCCGATAGCCACGCCCCCGGCAATGGCTTCGGGAGTATCGCGAATCGCCAGCAGCTTCAGCGAATGTTCATGCAACCAGCGGGCCGGATTCATGGAGAGGAACTTGAGGGGTGTCGCCGAGGAAGATTTAAGTTCATGTCTTTCCGGCCGATTTATTAAACGCGACTGCATCCGCATAGCGAATTCCCGTGCCCCCAAAAATGTCCAGCGCCGAGCCAATGGTCAGATCAATTCTCCCGTGCCCCAACTGCTCAACTTTTTCAAGATCCGCCAGCGAAGCAGCCCCGCCGGCATAGGTCGTTGGGATTGGCGACCATTGGCCCAGTCTTGAAACAAGCTGTTCATCAATCCCGCGGCATAATCCCTCGACATCCACAGCATGGATTAAAAATTCGGCGCAGCAGCTCGAAAGGTCGAGCAGAGTCTCGCGATTGATTGTGAGTTCCGTAAACTTCTGCCAACGGTCTGTGACGACGAAATAATCCTCACCCCGGCGACGACAACTTAAGTCCAGCACTAGCCGGTTTTTCCCCACGAGTTTGATCAATTCACCGAGCCGCTCCCGGTCGAGCCGCCCATCTCGAAACACCCAGGAGGTTACGATAACGTGCGATGCCCCTGCTTCGAGCCAGGACCGCCCGTTCTGCGAGTTGATCCCGCCACCGATCTGCAACCCACCCGAATAAGTGCTCAAAGCCGAGCGTGCCTCGCCCTCATTGCCCGGTCCGAGCATCACGATATGGCCCCCTTTCAAACGATCGCGCTTGTAAAGTTCGGCGTACCATGCAGCTGGGTGATCGGAAACAAAATTTGTGCGCAAGGCTCCCGGCTCGGCATTTAGAGTGTCGCCGACGATCTGTTTGACCTTCCCCTCGTGGAGGTCAATGCAGGGCCGAAACATGGGAAACGTTAGAAATTTGGAGCGGGTGATGGGAATCGAACCCACGTGGCCAGCTTGGAAGGCTGGAGCTCTACCATTGAGCTACACCCGCAATGCGACAAAGAATAATGCCGCAGCCGGTTTTGTCAATTAGGGATAATAAATCTCGGACAAATGACTAAACGCGCCTACAATTAAGATTTGGGAACTCACGAAAGAGCCGGCGCGCAACTTAAGCAGACAGACCTGTATGAAATGCGATTCCTGTGGCACTGAATCTGATTTCGACGCGGCGTTCGTGAAACAGCCGGGACCGGTCGGACGCCCCGCGAAAAATCTTTGCCCTGCGTGCTGGGTCAAGCAGCGTAACAACCGGCACGCGTGGTTTCTGCCATCGTTAATTTTGGGAGCTCTTGGTGGTTATCTGATTGAGCAACTCAGGCCCGATTCAGACATGGGACCTCTCGCAATGAATGTCTGTATCGCCGGATTGTTTGTTGTCTTAACAATAGTTCCGCATGAATTAGGCCATGTAGCTGCTGCCCGCCTTCTTGGCTGGCGCGTTCACCAGGTCGTGATCGGCGTTGGAAAGTCGCTCTGGAAGCGACGCTGGTTCGGCATCCTCTTCGACGTACGCACGATCCCAGTTGCCGGCGCGACCTGGATCGCGCCGGACGACATTGACTCGTACCGTTTGAAGCGGTTTCTCAGCATCGCGGCGGGGCCTGCTGTCAACGCTGGTCTCGCTCTCGGTGTCGTACTGATAGCACAAGGAAATCTGAGCGGTTTGGATTTCGAGGCTTTGCCACGCTGGGCCCAACTTTTTCTGGTAGCAAATCTCTTTGTGCTGTTTATAAACCTTTGGCCGCACCAGCCGAAATCTGGGTTCGACTTGCCCACGGACGGCAAACAACTGTTACAACTAATTTCATTCAGTAAAAAATCCAAGGACCAGGTCCATGCGCAACGGTTTATGATGGAGGCGATGATCGCCAGAGAACGGAGCGATCTTGCCGGAGCTCGATTGTGGGCTGAGCAAGGGCTTGCACTTTATCCCGAGGATTTGAAATTGCTGGATATTCTTGGAATCGTCCATTTGGACGAAGGAAAATACGAGCAGGCGCGCGCGATATTCCTAAACCTGCTGAAGATTGAAAAGCAGCCGCCTGCGATGAGATTTCTCTACTCGAATAATGTTGCATACGCGGATGCGCTTTCCGAAAACCCTGAATTACTTCCAGAAGCTGATGCATATTCAAAGAACGCTTACGCGGGATTGCCCTGGATGGCGGCGGTTACCGGAACGCGCGGAACGGTTCTCATTGCAATGGGTAATTACGATGAGGGGATGGAACTGCTAAAGAGATCAATGGAGGATGCGCATAGTGCACGGGATAAAGCGGAGAATGCCTGCCACATGGCGGTGGCTCTCACCAAAACCGGCCGGCGCGACGAAGCCAGGAAATATTTCGAACTCGCCCGTGGGCTTGATTCTAAATGTCCGCTTCTAAACCGTACGGAGAGGGCGCTGAAACCGGACAGCGTATGTGACCAGAAATTTACGCAGCCAATTCAGTGAAAAGCTTTTTCTCGGCTTGTTCATTGTCCAGCCCAAGGCGCTTGCGCATGACTGCAACACCGACCACCGGCGGATACGCCTGGTCCGCTTTCATGCGGGGCTCGACGTATTCAATCACTTCAAAGAGCAGTTGATTGGCGGCGGTGTAATCCAAATCTGTGAGCCTCTGAATATATCGTGTCGAACGATCAATCAGCTTCAGGTTGCTGGGGACAACCCAGATCATGTAATTGCCCATGACTCGGCCAAGGCGAACCATCGTGCAAGTCGAGAGTGTGTTCAGCAACTGCTTCACCGCAACGCGCGTCACGCCATCAAGCAGAAAGTGGGACTTGGGGACCGGCGCCAGCACCGCGATACATTCAGGATTCCAATGGGAAATATAATCGCGAATCTCCTGATGCGATTCCTCCTCGCCAAAAAAGATTAAGCCAATCTGAGCGCCAGCTTTGTGCGCTGCTTCAAGCTGCACCCGATGAAAGCCGGTCGGCGAAAGCAGCGAAGCTTTCTCGCTCTCCGAAATAATTCCTACGGCACTATCGCCCTTGCCCAGCGGCCGATACTTCAATCCGTCAAGACCCACTTTGAAGCGCATCAACTCGGGATTGCTGATTTTTTTAACAATATCGAGAGTGCGTGGAGCTTTGTCGTCGCTGACCAATTCGCGAACTTCTTTTTCGGTCCATTCGACGCATTTAGGTTTACGTTTCATGATTTGCTCCCACGCCTGCCGCGTCTCTAACTGTGGCACGAACAGAAATGCCCATGACTCCGTAGCCGTGCGGTCGTCAAATTTGCGGAAAGGAGGCGTGCAATAAGTCGGTGACCGCTCGGTCGTGTCGGTTAGAACATCAATGCCGAACCGGTCTGCAAAATAATTATTCTTATGGCCAGAGCGGTAAACCAATTCTTCCAATTCGACCAGTTTTGCAAGCTGCTCCAAAACCTTAGGCGACTTGAGTGTCGCGTGCGCCTCGGTCAGCTTCTGAAGAAACTCGGATGGGACCGAATCTGAGGCCATTGCGCAGGGGCCTTTGGTTTCCGGTTCTTTCATCAGATCGCGCAACACCATTTCAAGGACTGTAAGCACGACGCAAAGCTGGATAGTAGTAGCCTGCATCCGGGTCGAGCCGCTGATGGCCATTGGTCCCGTTGTGAGATTGACCTTTTCGATGCGCGGCTCTTCGATGACCTCTCGGCTGCGCTTTACATGTTTGCAAAGCACGTCATCGGGGTTGTTATAAACGAAATAGACTTTGGCTCCGACCTCGATGCCTTTCCAGGCGGTGCCGATCACGAACGAAGTCTCGCCGCCTTCCGTGATCGCAAAGACGACATCTTTGGAGCATACGCCAAGATCGCCAATTTGTTTTTTTCCGAACTCGGTAAAATCTTCAAAACCTTCCACGGCTTTAATTAGCGCGAAATCGCCACCTGCCATCACGCTCAGGGCGCGTTCCTCGAATTGTTGTGGTGAAGGCGAACTGGTCAGCTCACGCGCGCGCTGCTGCTGCCAAAAATCTCGCCAAATAGAAACCAGTTGGATGCTCAATCGGCCTGTTGAACCGCAGCCAGTGAAAAATAATTTGCCCCCGTTCTTAAGGGAGCGCACGAGCGTGTTGCTGATATTGCGCGCGCGGCCTGATTCGACGAATTCGCGGTACTTGCGGATAACATCGCCATCCACATCAAAAAGCAGATCTAAGGCCGCTGGAATATCGCGTTTAGCGGTCTCGCTGAGGTTCGCTGTGATCGGGTGTGAGGATTCGGTAGTCAGTACCCCAAGCTTAAATTGATCGCTGATCTTAAGGAATTCTTCGGATCTTCTTCGTGAACTATCGCTCATATCTCCGCCGAAAGTCTTTCACACATGTTTTTGCGAGCGTCAGATTGAAGGCATCGTTCTTCGCGTCAACATCATTTCATCTCTCACGTGGCCTTCCACCCAAATCCGCAGTTGCTGAGGCAAGCCATTATGCTCCAATGGCGAATATGCGCGCGCGATTAGATCAGGCATTAGTTGAACGCGGGCTTTGCGAGAGCCGAGAAAAGGGTAAGCGCGCGATTTTAGCTGGCGAGGTGAGGGTCAATGGGCAAGTCGCACGGAAACCGAGTGATCCGGTCGTGCTGCAGGATAAAATCGAGCTGACTGCTCCCGAAAAATTCGTTAGCCGCGGAGGACTAAAGTTGGAGCATGGGCTGGAGCATTTTCACGTGGAAGTGAACGGACAAACCGCCGTTGATCTTGGCGCCTCAACGGGAGGCTTCACCGATTGCCTCTTGCAACGGGGCGCAGCGAAGGTCTATGCCGTGGATGTGGGGCAGGGGCAGCTTGCCTGGAAACTGCGTCGTGATCGCAGAGTGATGGTGATGGAAAAGACCAACGCCCGCGAACTAACGCCCGCCAGGTTCCCGCAGCCCTTTACGCCAGTGGACCTGGTGGCAATTGACTGCTCATTTATTTCGCTCCGCAAAATACTCCCTGCTGCCGTTGCATTATTGCGCCCCTACGGTAGAATCCTCGCCTTGATCAAACCCCAATTTGAAGCTGGCAAGAGAGAAGTGGATCGAGGCGCGGGCGTGATTCGAGACACGGCCATTCACGAGCGAGTTGTGGGCGAGCTGAAAACCTTCATAGAGGAGCAACCCGGCTTAAAATGGAGCGGGGCCACAGAATCGCCACTGCGCGGTCCCGCCGGCAACAAAGAATTCCTGGCGCTAATTGAAAAAACTGGCTGACAAAATAAAACGTGTTGGCGTGATCGGAAACTGCGAAAAGGCTTCCTGCGCCAGCGTCGTGAACCAGACCGCCAAATTAATCGCGGCGGCGGGGCGCAAGCTGTACAGCGACTCGATCACTGCCAAAATGGCTAAGTTCAAGGCGGTCGTGTGCCCGGATGCCCAGGCGCTCAGCCGGCAGGTGGATTTGCTTTTGGTATTTGGCGGAGATGGGACGATATTGCGAGTTGCCCGCGAAATCGCCGGCTCCCGCACCCCGATCCTGGGCATCAACATCGGCGCGCTCGGCTTCCTGACGGCGGTTCCCTCGGCGGACGTGCCAGAAGCTCTGGAGCGAGTCTGGAAAGGAGAATTCAAATTCGAATCGCGAGTTTTGATACAAGCGACCGGCCAGTGCAGAGGACGAAAGATTGATCAAAGCGCATTGAACGATATTGTGATTAGCCGTGGCGTCGCGTCGCGGTTGATCGAATTAGCCGTCCGCGTGGATGGCGAGCCGCTCACGCGGTATCGTTGCGACGGGCTGATCGTCAGCTCTCCCACTGGCTCGACGGCGTATTCCTTGGCTGCGGGCGGCGCAGTCGTTTTTCCCACTGCCGAAGTCCTGGCGCTGACGCCCATATGTCCGCATACACTCTCCAATCGCGCTGTGATTCTCTCTTTGGACTCCAGCATTGAGGCTACCGTAAGCAGTCTGAGGCCGCCTACGATCTTGAGCGCCGATGGGCAGGTAGTTTGTGAGTTGGCCGCGGGGGATGTCATTACGATTCGCCGAAGCCGGCGCGCGGTCGTTCTGATGCATCTGGCCGGCAGTTCCTTTTGTGAGACGCTGCGGCGCAAGCTGCATTGGAGAGGCGCGAGCGTATGATTCGTTTGAAAGATATCGCCCAGCAAGCTGGGGTGTCGGTCATGACCGTCTCAAAATCCTTGCGGGATGAATCCGATGTTTCCCCCACGACCAAGACCCGGATAAAATTGCTAGCCCAGCAACTGGGTTATGTGCCAAACTCGTCCGCCCGAGGATTGCGCGCGCGGGCAACCAAGCTTTTTGGCCTCGCTATTCCTTCGCTCTCCAGCCCGATCTGGTCGCCGGTCGTCCTATGCATCGAGCAGCGCGCCTACGAGATGGGTTACGATCTCATGCTGGCCCAAACGCTGGACATACCCGAACGCGAGGAAGCGTGCATCCATCGGTTTTTGTCGCGGCGGGTGGATGGGGTATTCATCGCGCCCGCTTACCGAATCGCCAGTGAATCGCGCATTTATCAGGAGTTGCTGGCGCGCCGGGTTCCTTGCGTGGTGCTCGGCCATACGGTTTCATTTTGCAATCAGTTCATAAATGTGGAGAGCGATGACCTGCTGGGGAGCTACAGCGAGACGCAGCATTTGCTCAAGCTGGGCCACAAACGCATCGCCTTTTTCAGCGGGCCGCTTGCGGCTCCTTCCACCCAGGAACGGCTGGAAGGTTATCGCCGCGCCTTGCGCGAAGTAGATATTGAGGTGGACGATAAACTTATTTTTCAGGCGGGCCTTACCATTGAAGACGGGGCCAAGGCCGCCTTGCAATTGATCAACGAATCCTCCGATGCCACCGCCGTCCAGACCGTCAATGATCTGGTCGCGGTGGGTTGTGCCGAAGCGTTTTTGAAGCAGGGCCTTCGTATCCCAGACGACATTTCTGTGGCCGGGTTTGGCAATGTGTTAATGAGCGAACATTTTCGCGTGCCGTTGACGACTGTGAATCAGCCCAAACTGCGGCTCGGGGCTGCCGCCGTGGAAGCTATGCAAGGCCTGCTCCTGGGCAAAAAGACCGAATCCAAGCGCCTGACCGCCGAACTGATCGTCCGCGCCAGCAGCGGCATTGCTCCTGCTACAGAGCCATTGAAGCGTCTGAAGACGCCGACAAATATAGAAACGACATTATGAAAAAGGCCCTTAGCTCCATTCTTTTCCTGGTTTTTGTCTTCGCTGTCTTTTGGATGACTCAAGGTTGGACATTCAAGCGCACGGACGAAAAAGTCACGAAATTCAACACCGATGCCGAAAGCCTCATTCTCGGGCTGCAGCAATACCGGGAATTTGCCGGAAGTTTTCCTTCGGGCAATAACATCCAGATCACCAAATCCCTCTTGGGCCAGGGCGAAAAGAAAATCCTCATCCTCGCGGTCCGCAAATGCCCCATCAACGACAAAGGCGAAATCCTGGATCCGTGGGGCACGCCGCTGCAGTTCTACTTCGGCTCTAATGAAGTGCTGATCCGCTCCGCCGGCCCCAACAAAGCCTGGGAAGACAGCGCGATTGAGACGGCAGACGATCTGTACCGGACGGCGGGCATTGATAAGAAGTAAATTGCAGGGGTGAGGTTCGCTAGCGATTCTCTCTTAGCAATTTCGCCGCCGAGACCTCATTGCAAAGTTTTCGGTACGCCTCATCCAGACTCACGACCGCTCCGGATCCAGGCGCGAAGCCGCAATCCGGGTTTAACGTGATGCGCTCCGGCGCAAGATGCTTCAATGCCTGACGCACCCGCCCGGCGATTGTCTCCGCCGAATCAAGCCGGCCCGGCGTAACATCCACGCAGCCAAGTCCGATCTCAAAATCTTCGCGCAGTTCCCGAAACACGGCCATGTCGCCTGCCTGCGGTGCGGTGAATTCCATAGTGAGATGCTGCGCCTTCAAGCGGTTCAAATGAGGAATTATGGGTCCATACCCACCTCCATGCGATTGCTCGCCCCGCGAGCGCGCGCCCGCCCGGCGGCAGAGATGCACCGCGATTTTTATTCCGCCAATGCCATCCACGACTTGATTGATCATCTCCACCGCAAAAGCTGCGGCGGCGTCCGGATCCGAATATTGCGCGCGCACTGCCGGGTCCACAAACAGGCAAAGGTGCGGATCGTCTATTTGGGCGATATCAGCGCCAGCATCGCGTACCAGTTCCAATTCGTGGCGCAACATCGGCACACAGGCGCGCACGAAATTTTCGCGTTTCGGATAAACCTTGGCCGATTTTTCTGCGCTCCACATGCGCTCGCCGAGCAGGGCAGGGGAGGGCAGGGTGGATTTGATCAGTCGCTTCGTAATAGTTTTGAGAAACTTCACTTCCTGGGCGATGAACCCCGGAGTCCTGGGAGCGAGCTTGTCCACGACCAAAGTGAACGGCCGGCCATCGGGCAACGCGCCCAATTCAAAGCCATGCGCCAGTTCAGCAATGACTCCGATGTAAGATTTGCGCCACCACTCACCATCGGTGAGCACGTCCAATCCGGCTTGCTCTTGCATGGCCACCGCATAGCGCACTGCTGCCTGCATCCGGCGCTGGTATTCCTCCGGGGGTAACGGGGGACGATCGTTAATCAAATCGAGCACGAACGCAGGCCGAGGCAACGAACCAACGACGGAGGTGGGAAAAAGAGTGGCCATGAATTCGCCAGCGGAGTTAGGACCCGGAATGCCAGTACCTGCGCGCCAGTTCAAAATCCTGCTGGGTATCCACTTCCATGTAATCGCCTGGCGTATCGGCATGCGCAATCTTCAAGCCCGCTTCAATCATTTCCTGGTAAAGGAGGATGAGGTACGCCTTTTCGAATGAGACAGCTTCGCGGAAGGGTTTGCCGGCATATTTTGCTCGAGCATTGTGATAATGCGCGATCAGTTGGGCGGCGCCTGCGGGCGTAAACTTTGCGATACCGGTGTATTCGCCATAGGCGTCCTTGGTCGGAATGCCGCGATGGACGCGGGTGATCTCGCCATTTTGCGCCAGCACTTTTTCCGCATCATCGGGCGGGTGCTGGCTGCGATGCTGATACCGCTCCAGCCATCCCGTATCCACGTTGAGCACGATGTCCTTGGGATTCTCCAAAACCCCACAGACAACTTCACTGGTGAACAAAGTGTCTGAGTAACAGCAAACGAAGCCTTCCGACATTAAATCCTCTGCATGCATGAGCGACGCGAGGATGTTGTTGTGCTCCCAGCCGGTGTTGTGACGAAAGGTAAGTTGCCGATAACCGTCACGGACCTTGTCAATCTGGTAGCCGCCGATAAAACAAATATCAGAAACTCCCGCGCCGGCGAAGGCCTGCAATGACCAATCCAGCAAGCGCAATCCTTTCACTTCCGCGAAACACTTCGGCGTATCGGCGGTGGTTGGCATCAGCCGCTGGCCACGTCCTGCGCCAATGATAATGGCTCTCATTTCAGATTCCTTACTTTCGTATGAAACACAGAAGCAGTTCCGCTGGGAAGCAATTTCTCCATCGGCACCTATGCGCCGGCAGATAGTTCTGAACCAGCAAGCCTGGCGCTGTTAGTTGCTGGCGGCATTGGATTGGCTCTGCGGAAGCGCAAAGGCGCTAGCCCAAACTAAGGCTCGCGCTTAATCTCTGCTTTAATTGCGCAGATATTCTGTAATGCCGAGGTATTCTGTGCTGTAGCACGTGTTCCTCGAAATGGAGTTCGGTTAACCCCGGTACGTTATTTCAACGAAGTTCCCACCAAATTATGCCGCCGAGAAGCACCAGGACGATAAACCAGAAGATGCAGTTGGCTTTGGTGTTAGATTGTGCGGAGCCGCCCCACAAGCTTTCGACCGAGATTTCTAACAGGCCTGCGATCACGTTGAAGACTAGCTCCAGAACCAGTTCAAGGATCTCGCTCATCTACGTCACCGTCATCTACAATAGCAGTGGGAGCGATTATAAAAGGGGGAAAGCTTTCTACACCTGCCATGGGCCAATTAAGCTGATGGTCAGTTCTCGTTGCCCCTTTCACCATGCATATTCAGGGAGCAACCGTGGTCGGGCTGCTGGTATCTGCTGCCTTGGTACTATCGCTATCGTCAGCCGCTGTCACTGTAAACACACCGTCTGTTCCGAAATTGACGTTGAAGATTCCGGTTCCGTTCACTAGAGAAAGACCGGCAGCCATCGCGGCACTGAGATCAGTACTGGAGAGATTCACCGTGTCTGTCACCAGCGTCATCACGTTCCAGTCGTCATCAACTGCCTTCACCGTCACCGGAAAAGGAATGCCGACGGTCTGCGTGTTCGGCGTGCCCGTTTTGCCCGAAGCAGTCCCAGGGGCAGCGCTCTCGCCGGGCATCAACACCTGTAATTTCGTAAACGGCTGCTGCTTGAGCCGGAAGAAGCCTGCGGTCGCGGTCAAATTGGACGAGGAAAGCAAGAGCAACCGGTAATCCCCAGTCGATAGGCTGGCGAAAGGCCCAGCGGCAGCATCCGGACCAGTAAGTGCGGTCCACGAATTTGTTGATACCAGATCTGCCGTGGTCTCGAGAAAAAATCCTGAGTCAGGAAGGCTCCAGTTTAACCAACAGCCAGACCCTGCTGGCACTATTTGAACAGTCGCGGGATCAGCGGCAACCGTTTGCCAAATAGACGTGTTGAAAGAGGAATCCTGGATGAAATTATCAGTCACTGGAGCGGCGCTGCCAGAGACGCTGAATCGGCTCAACACCACCGCCTGTCCGATGTTGGGTGTGCTGTTGGGCCGCGAGCCCAGGTAAACTGTCAACGGCTCCGCAAATTGCGCCGCCGTCGAAGCTGAGATCGTGAAGTTGCTGATCGTTGGGCCGGGTCCGGCGAGCGTTACATTGGTGTTGTGGAAAAAGGTCATTCTCCAAAAACCAAGAATCGAAGGCGCTGTGATCTCGGCCAATGTGCCGGAGGTCCCGTTGTTCGTCCCGTAAACATCGTTACTGTCGGGCAGGTTGATCTTGTAACGTAAGGCAGCTGAAGCCGTTCCATCCGCGTGGTTCCGAATGTCCAGGAAGATCAGATTCGTCGCGTTAAAGTCGGGGGCAGTCTCATTAGTGGGAGGGAGGCCATTGATTAAAAAGATATGAGTCTGGTAATCGGGGTAATTTGTGCCAGGGTAATTTGTGATGGTCAGCGAATAGGTTACTGGATTCACAGCTCCAAACCAGCCGTTGCTCCCAGTGTTAAGCAATTTGATCTTCCCTCCCTGGCTCGGATCACCATTGTTCAAGCTCGAGAAAAGGTTGAGTCCGCGCAGAGCAGTCGTGGGGTTGCCTATAAACGGCGCGGGCCAGGTTGTGTTTCTCTGAATCGTCCACAGGATTGCGTCTTTTGTCCCCGACTGCGTCTCGGTCGCGAAACCTACAACATAAGTCGTGCTGCTACTTCCTAAAATCCCGTTATTGCCCCTGGTCCAGATCCCATGTGCTTCGGAATTCGTATAATTGGGCCCCAGAACCGTATGCAGGTCCACAAATGAACTGCCCGTTCCAAACCACAACGCCGCGTGAGGACTGGGATGACCCTGATAAGGTGCGACAACCCCCGCCTGCTCCCGTCCGGTCGTCGCCAGCGCAGTCGAGTAATAAAAAGCGCCATGAAAATGTCCCGGTGGATGTAAATCCACGTAAGGATCTGCCTTTCCCGCCCACTGCACCGCGTGGGGTTCGTTGACGCTCGTTATCCAAGAATAACCAGCCACTCGATTGCCGCCCATGGACGTAGCCCCGGAACCCTCGCCGTAATCGCTTGCAGGATCCAGATTCAAAAACGAACTGGCCGTCCCCTTCCAAAGAGCTGCGTTAAAAAAGGCGGTCCCGTTCTGGATCCTCCCTGCTTGTTGTTCCCCATTCAAACCAAAGGCGTAACTGTTAAAAAGACTGCCATAATATTGTGGGGGATGAAGGTCCACGAACGATGGCGCCGTCCCTGACCACAGCGCGGCATGACTAAAAACAAAGTAATCGCCCAGAGGAGGATAATATATTAGAAATCTCGCATAACCTGCCTGCTGGGTGCCGCTCACGGCCTGGGCCCGAGAGTAGAGCGCTCCGGCGGGGTTCAAATCTACGAACGAATCGCGAGTTCCCGACCACAACGCGGCGTGATCAAAATACCCGTTCTGCGCATTGCCGAAAGTGGCGTAACCCGCCTGGTTCGTGCCACTCAGAGCAAAAGCAGTGGAATTGAGGGCGCCAACGGGGTTCAAGTCCGTGAACATGTCCGCGGCGCCCGACCACATGACCGCGTGAGCCTCTCCTCCGAAAACCGCATATCCCACTTGATTCGTGCCTTCCACGCCATAGGCGACCGAGGAGGACGCCTTTTCAGGATTGAGGTTCACCCAGGTGATCGTCATGTCCGCAGCAGCCGGCAAAGCGCAGACTAAGCACCAAACGGCAAGGACTCGGCTACACCGGGTCATTGCCATTGTCGGGGTGAACACGGGACGAAGCTAACGCTTTTCAGGCGGATGGCAAGATGCAGATTATAAGTGTGTCGTAACTCAATCAAAATGTCCCCTTGAGAACCAGATAGAATGTCCCGACCTTGCACCGCCCTTAAGGTGGGGCAAGCCAGAAAAAACTTCACCTGAGTTGGACGGGTGCAGCTTGAGCAGGCATGGCATTTGCGCTGATGCTGTAAATGCAGCAAACCACGAATCCAGCGCGCCTTGGATGGCTACACGGGGTCAACCCATGTGTCCCAAAAAAGGCCACTCCCCTCCCTTGGATTCTCGGAAAACTATTTGCCCGTCCCGCGACACGGCTCCTCTTTTGTGTTCTCCTGTGGGCCGGCTTGTTGGGGATTTTTCGCCTGACAACCTTTAACGAATACGAGAAGCGCCCAATTGGTGATGCAGCCTATTTCACAGAAATGACCCAGGCATTTTATCTGGGCGAGCCCTGCGAATTACGACTTCCCGCGATGCACTCCCGCCGGATTTTGGGACCGTGGCTCGCAGCCAAAGTCTGTTCGGTCATGGATCGAGTCGAGGGAAGCAAGGCCACGAAGCCATTCCACTACGGCTACTACGCTGAAGATTATTTCCAGAAGTGGGTGGCTGAGGACTCCTTAACCTACGGTCGCATTTTGAATGCTTGGAAGGCGCTGAATGCAGCCGCCTTTCTTGCGATTCTTCTCAGCCTGTTTGGGCTGGTGGAGCATCTCCAAATGAAACGACTATTTGTTGCGGAGGCTCGGGGCGATGCCGTTTGCGCGGCAGAGATTCTAAAATCGAATGATCGCACGTTCGCCATCCCCTGGATTGGGATTTGGCTTACGTTAATTCTTTGCTGCTGCCCAGTTCTTGGACGGCTCTATTTTGTCTGGCCTATCATGAATGACCTCATCGGCATCAGCCTTGGGCTGCTCTCGCTGCTTTGCGCCATGAAACGGCGGATTTTAGTGTCTGGTCTTTTGTTTGGCGCCGGAATGTTGGCTCGAGAAAATCTTGCCCTGATCTACCCCTGTTTTGTGTGGATCTTCTTTCATAGAGAACACACTCCAGGGGGCGGAACTCCCCGTCTGTCGCTACTACTGCATTCCCTTTTCAGTTTTGGGCCGTATGCGCTGCTTTGCGTATTTCCTTTATTTAACAACATTGGCCCGCTTGGAGATTGGTCCAGCGGAATCCAACAAACTGTGCCGGGCGCGGCACACGATTATCTGGGGCTGGCGCTATACCACTTGCGCAGGCCCTTCGTTGCTGATCATGGTCTCTTGCGCCAGGTTGTGGTTTACTGGCAGGTTCTCGGCCCGCTTTTGCTTTTGATGCTGCGGTTTTATCCATGGGATCGAATTCGGGAAGACGCGCTCTTGTGGAGTGGGTTGGGGGTTGCGGTCGCGTCCTCGTTTTATGTGGATCGTTACGTGGTGTACGCAATTTTTCCGTTGCTGCTATTGGCGCGGCATACTTTGGATGGGCGGGTGTCCCCTTTGCTCGCAGCGATCGTAAGCGTCTGCTACTTGGAAGCGGTGCGTTTTTTTACTCAGACGGGCAGCGGCGTTGGTTTGCAAGTCGAATTCATGCGCCCGGCCCTCCTCAGTTCAGCCGCTCTGTTGGGCGCCTGTGCTTTGCTGGCGATGTTTGTCCGGCCGGTCCTAAAGCCAGTCCTACCTCAGTTCCTCGAAAGATATTTGGACCAGAAACGACAGGCAACGGTCAAAACCGTAAGTTGATTGATAGAGTTTCGTATCGGTTGCCACTGACGAAGGACACTGGCCAAGCTTTTTTCCAGCATGCCCAGTGCAGTTTTATTTTTTTTGAAATTTTCTCTTGACATTACAGTTCCCTAGAGCATCATTGCTCACATGAATTCTTCCTCATCCGCGCGGCGCTCAATCCAGCCGCATAAAATGAGCAAATATAAGTTCTGCGTTTGGGTCTGTGTTCTCCCGCTCCTCGTGTCATCTCTTGCCTGGGCCGACCCGCTGCCAGTGAATCCGACCCTCGATATCAAGCTTTGGATTGGCAGCACCATGCGTGAATGGACCCCGCAGATCCTCGACGCGGCTGGAGGCGGTTACAAAGTGGACGACATCAGCTACAGCCCTCCCGGGGCCTCTCTTTTCTGCTACAATATGACGCTGAACTATGACCCGTTCATTAGCGCCAGCGCTGATATCCTTAACAACACCGCCTCGATACAGCACTACACGCTGTTATTCTCTATTCCCATCAGCCCAGCGATCACCCCCGCCTCTGTCATGGGTGGCTCGGTACAGGGTGGCCTTACCGACGCTAATAACGACGGAATCGGGACGATCTCCACATTCGGTCCCGGCACCGATTTGTTCAACGGGCAAATTGATGGCGTGGATCAGTTGCCACTCTTCAGCGATGTGAAAACCATCAATGTTCCCTTCCAGGGCGGCAGCGCATCAGATTCCACCAGCGCGGGCCTGCCAGGGCCGTCGCTTCCAGGGCCAAGCGCGCTTTCAACCATTGGCATCAAATTCGAGTTTACTCTGACCCCGGGCGACAGAGCGACCTTCACTGGCTTTTTCTCCGTCGGGCAGACCATTCCTGAACCAGGCAGCCTTTCGCTACTGGGGCTCGGCGGGCTTCTCCTTTTTCGCCGCCGATTTCCGCAGGCGAAACCCAGCCAAACGCGCTAAGCCTGCTTTGGTGGCCTGCGGGTAGGTTGACGAAAAAGATCTACAGATCTACTCGGTTTCGCGTGCGTCTTGCTTGTTCGGTTCGCGTGTTTTCCTATACGCGACCGTGTGACTTCCTTACGAGGGCGCGGTTTCGTCGGGGCTTTTGTGCGTGCAAGGACGTTCTCTCCGAGTTTTTATTCAAGTAAAAATTACAGAAAAATTTTCAAAAAACACGCTTCATTTGAAATACCCCGGCGCTGACTGCGTCCAATCTATGTATGAAAAAATTACTATTGCTATCCGCCGTTCTTCTGGGAGCTGCATCGGTATCCCAGGCCGGTGTTCGTTTCAACGTAGGCATCGGCCTTCCGCTTCCGCCTTTGCCGGGAGTAGTCATCGGTGCGCCAGCGCCGGTGTTTGCGCCGGCACCCGTGTATCGAGCACCCGTTTGCGAGGCGCCGGTCGTGGTAGCGCCCCCGACCGTTTACTTCGGCTATGGCGGCTATGGGTGCGGCCCCAGCTATGGGTATCATGGCTACCGAGGCTATCCACGCTATCGGTATGGTCATGGGTATAGCCATGGCCATGGGTATGCTTATCATGGGCGCGGGCATTACCGAGGCGGCCACCGTTGGTAACGGGCAGAGGAGATTAACGACACACGGGAGCCGGGACGAAAGTTCCGGCTCTCAACTCGTTATCGCCTGGAGTTCGCGCTCGGTTTTTAGGCGAAGTTGTCCACATGCGGCATCAATCTCGTGCCCTTTTTCCCGCCGCAACGTCGCCGTGACCTTTTCCCTCTCCACTGCTTTGAGGAAGGCATACTGAACTTCTTCACTCGGGCGTTCCCAGGGCAACCCCTCTACGGTGTTGTAGGGAATCAAATTCACTTTAGCGTTCAGCCTTCGGGCCAGGGCGGCCAGCGGTTTGATCTGGTCAAGGCCATCGTTCACTCCGGCGATCAGAATATATTCCAAGGTAATCATGCGGCCGCGCTTTTGCTGAAAGTATTCGCACGCCGCCGTCAATTCGCGCAGTGGATATTTGCGATTCACCGGCATGATCCTTGCGCGGGTTTCGTCAGTCGCTCCGTGCAAAGAGACCGCGAGGCCAAACTGAAATGGCTCGTCGGCCAGTTTGCGGATTTGCGGCGCCAACCCGCTGGTCGAAACGGTGATCTTCCGCGCACCAATGCCGCCGCCCCATGGCGCATTGAGGATTCTCAGCGCCTTCAACAAGTTATCGTAATTCGCCAGCGGTTCTCCCATGCCCATAATGACGAGATTGCTGATGAGCCGAGAGGGCAGGGCAGGGGACCGCATCGAGCCCGTTTGAGCGGCATGCCATCTTTCGACAGCGAGGACCTGGTCCACGATTTCCTCGACGCGTAGGTTTCGTTTCAAGCCTTCCAGGCCGCTGGCGCAAAATTTGCACCCATAAGCGCAACCAACCTGCGTGGAAATGCACAACGTGTGGCGATCGCTGGCTTCGCCGTACAGCGAAGGATTGGCGGGAATGAGGACCGTCTCGATCAGCGAATGGTCAGTGAGTCGCCAAACAAATTTTTGGGTAGTATCTCGCGCACCCATCTGGCGAACCAATTCCAACGATTGCAGCGCATAATGATTGCGAAGCTGCTCGCGAAGCGCTTTCGGCAGATTGGTCATGGCCTCCCAATCCATTACCCGATGCGCATAAAGCCAGTCCAGCAGTTGCGAGACACGGTACGCGGGCTGGTCCCAGCTCTGAAATTGGGCCTGAAGCTCCTCGGCGGTTTGTGATTTGATGTCCGGCAACACAAAATAAGAATAATGCAAAACCGGGGCACAATCCATTCTGAATACGTTCAGCACCGGAGCGCGGACATTCCTGTCCGCCGCAAGTCCCGAATGGCCCATCCTTTATCTATGTTCTAAAGCCATTTCTTTCTCGGATGCTGCTGGGAATCTCCGCGCTCCGGCCCTCGAGATGCACCCTCCCCAAAGACACTAGATTTTCAGCCTGTTCTTTTTGCGCAGCGAGCCTAAAAATGCAACACACTCGTGAAAAATCCAGTTAGAATCCTCTTGGGTTGTCTTTTGCTGCTCGCGGACTCTGCTGCATCAGCCCAGCCTCGAAACGGCGAACTTACTTTTACCGTGCAGCAACTCCAGCCTGGGCATTCGTTTGATTTGAGTGGGGAATGGCTTTACAAACCGGGCTATGCGATTGCGCGTGGCGAGAAGCCTGAAGCTACGGAGTCCCAGCTTGGGTTTGTGCCGGTGCCTGTCCCACAATTGCTGAATCGAGTTCGCTGGTGGCTCGACGACTCAGCAGATTTTCAGAGGCGCGAAGATGCCCGGCTCAAGCGGCTCGGTTTTGATACTGAGCGGGCGGAGGAGGGTTGGTATCATTTAAAGCTCAAGTTACCGCAATTGCCAGGGGGCAGGCGTTTGTTTCTCGAATTTGAGGGGATCGCGATGAAATGCAAAGTGTTCTGCAATGGCGAACTTCTGGGCGAACATACCGGAATGTTCAGCCGGTTCAGCTTCGACCTGACCACCCGCTGCAAAACCGGAATGAACCTGATTGCTGTCTTTGTCTCGATGGAAAAAATTCCGACCTCAAGTCTTTTCATGGGCGAAGCGGTAACCGTCAATCTCACCGCGTCGAAAGTGCGCAGCCTCAGCAAAGGAATGTATGGCCCACTTTTGCCAGGGTTCGAGAATCGTAGCTACGATCTGCATGGCATCTGGCAGCCAGTGAAGCTGGCCGTGCGCGGCCCCGCGAAGATCCAGGACGTCTGGTTTATCCCCGAACTGAACGGTGCCGAAGTCCGAGTGCAAGCGAGTTCCACGGCGGCAGTTCAGTCCGGCTTTATTAATGCGAGGTGGACAGACTCCAATACCGGAAAAACGTTCGCTGCGGTTGCTTTACCGATCCAGCTTGGGGAACTTACGAAACAGACGCTTACTCTTACCAATGTTCAGCCAAAGCTCTGGACGCCAGCAACGCCGAATCTTTATCGGCTGGAAGTGACCCTGGAATCGGGCGTTGGCGAGCTTCTGGACTTATGGACAAGGCAGGTCGGTTTCCGCACCTTCGAAGTTCATGGCAACCAGCTTTTCCTGAATGGCAAACCGTATTGGCTCCGCGGCGCCAATCATCTGCCGTATGGCAAGAATCCATGGGGCCCCGAACTGCCGCGGAAACTGATCCAAGCTCTGCATGATACAAATGTGCGCATCACCCGGACACACGCGACGCCCTGGAATGAGGCCTGGCTCAATGCCGCCGATGAAATCGGGTTGGGCGTCAGCATCGAGGGAATTCGACCGTGGGCATTAGCAGGTAAAATCGGAATAACACCTCCGGAGCTGTTTGACCATTGGCTGATGGAGAATGAAGATATAATCAAACGCTGCCGCAATCATCCCAGTGTTTTGATTTACACTGTAGGCAATGAGATGTTGCTCGGAGATACAAAGAACCTGGAAAAATGGCAGCAGCTTTCCACAGTCGTTAAGCAGACGCGACGACTGGATCCTGCGCGTCCGGTGATCGCGTCCTCCGAATACCAACGCGCTGCGGAGTTTTTTGATACTTCGCTGAAGCCCAGCGGCATAGACGATGGCGATATTGACGACATCCATCGTTACAACAATTGGTATGGCCCTTCGTCTTTCGTGACTAATTCTGCGTTCGAGGTCGAAACGAAACGAAATATTTGGAAGCGTCCGCTCATCGGTCAGGAAATGTCCAGCGGTTACCCCGATCTGGATAGCGGCCTGCCGGTGCTGCGTTACACCCGCGACCTGCTGACGCCGCAGGCCTGGGTCGGGCAGTACGCATACCCGGGCAGCGATCCCACGGCTTTTCTGGAGCACCATCGCGCGGTTACGAAGCGCTGGGCGGAGCGGCTCCGTTTCGAACGCAGCAACAAAACGGCGGGTTTTATGCTTTTTGCTGCCGAATGCTGGTTTGCGCATAGTTACGATCCCAAACGCATTTCACCTTATCCAGTTTGTGAGGCAGTTCGCCAGGCATGGGCGCCGATGGGATTGGCGCTGGAGACCTCCCGCCGCCGGTTTTATGAATACGAACCAGTTGACACGGTCGTATTTGTTACCAATGACGATGATAATTTCCGGGACTACGACGATTTGGAATTGCAATTGAACGTTGAAAACGCGAGCTCGGGAAAAAGTATCGTGGAGACGTCCGTTGGCCGTATTGCATACCTCGCGTATTATCAGACTGCCAGGCTCCCCATCCATTTCGTGACTCCAGCGAGCGGCGTAGCGCGCAAGGCCGCCCGCCTCAAACTGCGACTGCTGGCAAACAAAAAGGAGCTTAGCCAAACAACCGAGCCGATCCAAATCTTTGCAAAACCAGCGCCGGCGGAGAAACGACTCCTTGAAAATGCGCTGGCTTTATCTCTTGGGCCGGAGCTGAGCAGGTTGGCAAAACTGCATTTCCATTCGACGATTACCGATCAGTCCTTGCTTGGAGGCGCGGGGCCGGCTGTCATCCTGCTGGGCAGGGAACACCCTCTCGGCGCGCTGCAGGAGGGCGGCTCGATTCGTCAGTTGATCGAGCGGGGTGCAACCGCGATTTTGTTCTCACCCGATAAGGAGATTGTTGAAATCTTTCCTGAAGAAATTTTGGATTTTAAAGAGTCAGAAGTTGAATTTGCTGATCTCGCGCCCATTTTCGGCACAAAACTAGCTCAAAATCTACATCCTATGGATGCGAAATGGTGGGGCCGGAGCAATGATTGGCGGTTATTTATCGCCAGCCAATCCCATCGCCTGAAGCAGAGCGGCCGGGCACGCGAACTGCTGCGCTACATCCCGCCGCACTCTTACATCCCAGCCGCGAGGCTCCCCGAACAATATCGCACTGTCCTTTTTGAGATTCCTTTGGGGCAGGGGCGGCTCTGGATTTGCGATTTGGATTTCGAGCAAACTATTTCAACCGACCCTGCGGCGCGGCTCTTCGCTGAAAACCTGCTGCGCGCCGCTGCCGATCCGGGTTCGACCAGGAATTTGCCACGCGTCCCCTCGCACGAAGAACAGCTAAAAGCCGCTCAAATCAAATGAATATACTTCGCATGACGCGGCGAATCGTTTTATGGTTGTTGGTGGCGCTCTCGGGAGGAATTTTCGCAGCCGACGTGAAGCTCCCCACTCTGAAAGTCGGAGACGAAGTCTATTCCGATGTGACTGTTACCTCCGCAACCGCGACAGACATTTACTTTTCGCACAGCCGGGGAATCGGCAATGCGAAGCTGAAGAACCTGGATGCGGAAGTTCAGAAGAAGTTCCAATTCAATCCGGAAAAAGCGGCTGAAAAAGAGCAAAGGCAAGCGGAAGCCTTCGGCCTTTACACGACGGCTCTTAAGCAGGCCAAATCCGCCCGACCCGCTCAGCCCCCCGCGGAGGAAGCTCCCGGCCAAAGCGAACCAGCGGCCCAATCCTCTACGGGTGAGCGCCTCGCCAAGTCCTATCTTAACCGGCCAGCGCCGATGATCTCCGGCGAAAAATGGCTGACACCCGAGCCGGACATCAAAGATAAGTTCGTTCTGGTTGATTTTTGGGCGACCTGGTGCGGGCCTTGCCGGCGTTCCATTCCCGCCCTCAATGCTCTCCACAACAAATACAAGGACCGCCTGGTTGTGATCGGGCTCTCAGGTGAGACTGAGGAGCAAGTCCGCAGAATGACAGAGCCGAAGATGGATTATTTCGTGGCCATTGATACGCAGAATCGAGCTGCCAGCCAAATTGGCCTGACGCACATCCCGCATACTTTGCTCGTTGATCCCACAGGCATCGTCCGCTTCGAAGGCCATCCCAGTTTGCTCGACGAGCAGAAACTTGAAAGTTTGTTCGCCAAATACACCCCATGAAGCTCATTACCCGTGTCATAGTATCGTGTGCTGCTGCGTTGCTGTTGTTTGCAAACTCATCGCATGCTGCTCCGCTGAGGCTGGATTCTCTCACAGCAGGCTCGCAGACCTACAACAACGTCACCGTTCTCCGCGTCACCGAGACTGACCTCTATTTCAACCATGACAAAGGTGTTGCCACTATCAAGTTGAAATACCTCAATCCCGAGCTGCAAGCAAAGCTCGACTACAATCCCCAGCTTGCTGCTGCCGCCGAGCGACGCCAGAATCAGGATGACTCGCGCTTTCAAGGTTCTTTGGCCTCCAATATTCTCACACACGCAGAGTACGCCGCCCGCGCGGCTGCAAGTTCCGAGGAGAGTCTGGCCGATGCGGTTTCCGACAAATCCCTGCTGGGCAGAGTCGGTCCGGCGCTCCAGGTCACAAAATGGCTGGGCGAAAAACCCGAACTAAAAGGAAAATCGCAACTCCTCTACTTTTGGGCTCCCTGGAGTTCTCCTTGCCGCAAAACCATTCCCGACCTAAATGCGCTCCAAAAAACCTTTTCTGAAAAGCTTGTCGTTATTGGCCTCGCTTCAGCGACGCAACCAGAAATCGAAGCCATGGCAGAGGTGAAAGTGGGATTCTCTTCCGCACTCGATGCCGGCGCCAAGCTGAGGACAGCCTTTGGCGCAAGCAGCATTCCTTACGTCGTGCTGCTCGATTCGAAAGGTATCGTGCGTTATCAGGGCCATCCTGCTGCCATCACTGAGAAAAACCTGCGGCCGCTCCTCGAGCGCACCCCGGAACAACAGAGCACCATCGCTAAATCAGATCTGTGAGTATGTGGTTGGCGTTAGCATTCGGCTGATGACTTTCGAGACGGTGTCCGCGTACTGCGGATCGTCCTTCATTTTGTTCCAGGTGGGATGTTTCACGAAATCGCCGAAGTGCTTTTTGAGCGTGTCCGGAGTTTCCGCAGAGAGCATATATGTCAGGTGCGGCAAGTCCCGGCCAATCAGCGCTTGTCCGAAGAAAATCGGCCCAAGGCCCACGTCTTGCATGACCTCAATTTCGCCGGCGTTGAACATCTCGACCTTTTTCAGCGCCTTGGCTTCGCTGTAGCTCTCGTAAGTGCGCAGCTCGAAAACACGAGGCTTTTTCTCCTGGCAATAGGCGGGAAGCTTCAGCTTTGGCATCCCGGCAAATGCCAGTAGCAACCAGCTATCAATCCGCTGAAAACCCGGATTGGATTTAGCAACCTTCAAGTACTGGGCGCCCGCTTTTTGATATTCCACATCCGCATTTATCTGCGCAACGGAAGCGCCAAAGGAATCCAGCGATGGATAAGGAATTACCAGATAAACCGCCGGTCCTTCTTTCGGCTCGTTTTCCGTGAACGCCCCCACCGTGCTCACGCCCAGCCGATTCAAAGCGGGGATGGCCGCCTTTTCCAAAAAACCATCCAATAACTCACGGCTCGCGCCGCTCTTGAGCCGATACACCCGCAGTTCGTACGATTCCTGGCCGCTATTTTTGCCTGATCCCGCCGCCGCAGCCGCCTTGCTCGCGTGACTCAGTCCTGCGACCGCAGAAGCTGCCAGTGAAGTTTTCAAAAATTGCCTTCGTTTCATATGCTCGCTTAGTGCTTACCTGACGTTAATACCAAGAGCTTTATACTTTAGTTTGATGGAGAAGAGCGAATACCAATCGCTCATGGAGGTCAACTCTATCTTGGCGTCTCAAGTTTGAGGCTTCTGAGGGGAAGAGGTCGTCCGGTCCCGCGGCTTAAGTTTTTCAGCGGCGGCGTGGGAGGCAGCGGCTAGAGTAGAGTTTGTGAAGAGAGCCCCCAGTTTTCTTCAGCTCGCGGTGCGCGTACTTCCAAGCCGCCAACTCGAGTCTTAATCGCGCAAACCAGCGGCTGGTTCCCGCATCACGCTGTTCGTTCTTATGCTCCCTGATGTACTTGCGCACAAGCCCGGCCTGCTCCCGAAGCGACCTGCCGTCCATGTCAGCGACTATCTTCATGGGATGGCTTGCTATAGCACACTCGCAGTCCACTTCGGCCGTTTCAAGCCCGTTCTCCCTTCAATCCTCAGCGAGAGAAGCGGCGTAATCAAGGCAAGCCAATATATCTTCACGCGTAAGCGATGGATACGCACTCAGAAGCCCCTCTCTTGGCGAGGCACTTTGTATCGGCCCCATCGTCCCTTAATGGACAAAAAGCCTTGGTCGGGCCAATGGCAATTCTTATAGTCCAGCAATGGTTCACGTTGGCATCGGTTACGACGTTCATCCGTTAGTCGAAGGCCGCAAACTCATCCTCGGCGGAGTTGAGGTTCCGCACGCCAAGGGTTTGGAGGGACATTCCGACGCCGACGCGCTCATGCATGCTATTTGCGATGCAATCCTTGGCGCTCTGGGTGAGTCCGATATTGGGCATTTTTTTCCCAATACAGATCCACGCTGGCATGGCGCGGCGAGCAAAGTGTTCTTGGAGGAAGCCGCCCGGCAGGTCCGCGCTTGTAACGGCACCATCGTAAACGTGGATGCGACAATCATCGCACAAGAACCAAAATTGTTTCCGCATATTCACGCCATGAAATCCAATATCGCCGCCGCACTCGAACTGGATGCCAAACAAATCGGCATCAAAGCGACCACCAATGAGCACCTGGGATTTATCGGCCGGGAAGAAGGGATTGCCGCGATGGCTGTCGCGAGCATTGATTTTTAGCGCTGGATGCAACGAGGGATATGGCCAAAGCGGAGATCAGTTGGAAGCGGGTTACTGAAGACGGCATGCACATCCAAGTGTACGCTCAGCACGTCGGACGCGATTGGCGTTTTTTCGCGCGGGAACGGCGCTTCGACGAATGGCAGGACGTGAACGAGCCTCCTTTGGAAGACTGGTTGCAACTACTTGATTCCGTCAGAAGGCGCATCAATCGGCGCTTGCTTCGTCCCGAAGAAGAAGATCGAATCAAGAAATCCATCCGCGAGCGCTTTCCCGATGCCGAGTTTGATTGAAACTTAACGGAGCCAATGACTCAGGTTCCGCTGCACAAAATCGTGATCGTTCAGATGTGGATACCCCCGCCAAACTCGATCTATTTCCTCCTGCTGCCCAGGTGAGAGCTGTTGCTTCGGATCTAAACACAAATTAGTCGCCAACAATCCCTGCCGACGAAGCACCTCATTGATGCCAGGGATGCAGCCCGAGAAATTGTTCGTCGCATCGAAAAAAGCCGCGTTGCAGTCGGTCACCTCCGCCGCCCGCGTCAGCAATGGAGCCGGAACCGAGCCTCTTGCCCACGTCGCCTGGCATTCCTGCAGCAGCTTCACAGCGGCGCGTGTCCAGCACGCCCAATGCCCGAGCAATCCCCCAACGATCCGAAGCCTTACTCGATCTGAGGCCGTGGGGATGGCGTACTCCGTGAGCAGGTCCATAACAATCGTGTCATCGTTGCCAGTGTAGAGCGCGACGCCCCCAGCTCGCTCCGCCTCCCCCACTGCCCGCACTACATCGAGCGTTTGATATCGGTTGAAAGCCGCGATTTTGATTGCCACCACGTTTGGAATCTCGACGAACCGCCGCCAGAAATTGAAACTTAAGACGCGTCCGCCAACCGCAGGTTGAAGATAAAAGCCGAACAGCGGAATTTCACGCGCGACCATGCGGCAATGCCCGATTAGTTCCTTATCGCCGGCCTCTCGCAACGCCGCCAGCGAGAGCAAGCCCGCCTCATAGCCCAGTTCACGCCCAAACCGCGCCTCTGCCACAGCCTGTCGCGTGCTGCCGCAAATGCCCGCAATTTTGACCGTGCGCGACCCGGCAGCTTTGTCGCAATCAGAAATTGTTTCGGCAGCTAACTCCAGCACCGGCTTAAAAAGGCCGTGCTTTCGCTCGCGAATTTCAAATTGCGTTGTATGCACCCCAACGGCGATTCCGCCAGCCCCGGCGGCATGATAATAACGTGTAAGGCCGCGCTGACGGCGCTCATCAAGCCTGCGCTGTTTTGTCAGCGCCAGCGGGTGGGCGGGAATGACCATTCCCGCGCGCAACTTTTCTGTTACCCAGGATGCCGGCAGCGGATACTTACCCATCAATACCTCCCATCGCGAACCTCAAAATGTGTCGGCTTCCCTAAGCTGCGTCCGCCGCGCTTTACCCAGGCCGCTGTCCATTGCAGCATCGTCTCAAGCGAGGTTGGCGGCTCGCCCAGGATTAAGCGCAGTTTTGAAGTATTGCCGAGCAATGCCGTCTCACTTTCCTCGCCCGCAAATTTTGGCGGTTGCCCCAGTAACTCGCCCAAACGTTCTGCCACCAGCCGCACGCGATAAATTTCCGCGCTTGTTAAATTAAATGCACAGGCTGGAGCACTCGCGAGCGACAAAGCGCGGAGCACCATCTCGTTGGCATCGGCCTGCCAAATGCAATTAAAGCAGCCACTGGTCAAATCAATGGTCTGATCCTGCCAAATTTTTTCGGCGAGGTCCCGTAAGACTCCATAACGCAATTCAACCGCGTAAAACAACCGCAGGGACACAACCCGTGTTTTGTCTCGTTGGGAGAAATACTCAAATATGCGCTCGCGTGCGACCGCGGCATTGGCGTATTCACCCAGGGGCGTGACCGGATCCGACTCCACCGAACCGCCGCGCTTGATCGTGCTGAGTGGATACACGTTTCCCGTGGACAACGCGACAATCCGGGCTCCGGCGTATCGCTCCGCCACATGCGCAGGCGCAAGCGTGTTGGCCGCCCACGTCAGCGCGGGATTTTGCTGGGTCCCGAATTTGAGGCCAACTAGGTAGAGAACATCCTGTGCGTCAGGGAGTTGGCGCGCGCCGTCCGCTTTGAGAAGATCGGAAGTGATCGTTCGCACTCCGCGTTGCTCCAGCCAATTCCTGGCTTTTGCATCGGAAAAACGGCTCACGGCTATCACGTCGAGTTTATGATCAGCAGTATCGGCAGCCCGGCGTGCTAACACCGCTAAGGTGGGTCCCATCTTTCCGCCCGCGCCCAGAATTAACAGCGGACTGCGAACCGACTTGATAAATCGAACCAGATCCGGTCGAGGCCTCGTCAACAAGTCATCCAGATCGTCCTCCGTCTGAACGGTATCTGCGACGCGCGTTGATGGTGGAGCCGGCTGCATGTTTCTGGACACCATGCCCGCAGCTCCCGGTCAGCCGCAATTTAAAAACGGAGCACGGCTGTCCCAGCCGCAGCGGGTTCGATTTTGCATAATAGCACATACTTCCCGCCGGCATGCCTATTGTGCACACTGCGGCTGGGACAGCCGCGCTCCCGCGACTCGCGCTTTTCCATGCTGGCAGTAGAAGATGCGTCCCGGTGTCCCCACCGCGCGCAAGAGTAGTGTGCTCGAGATACCTTCGTATTTCACAACTGCTTCCTCATTGCTTTGTTCTCACCAGCAGGTTTAATCTGCCGTGCTTGTAAATTTATGAAATACAATCTCAATCGTCGGTCTTTCCTGAAGCGCACCGCGTTGGCCTCGGGGGCGCTTTCGACAGCCGCATTTTTTCCGAGCCGCTCGGCCTTTGCCCGCAGAGCTGCTGGTGAAAAACTCAACTGCGTTCAGATCGGCTGCGGCGGTCGCGGCCTGGGCAGTCACATAGATTGGCTGGTCAATCAAAGCAAAGACAACCTGGTCGCGATTGTAGAACCCGACGAGAAGCGCCAGGCCGAAGTCAAACGATTCCTGAAAGCACACGAGCAAGCTCCCGACAAACTTCAGGTCTTTACCGACTACCGCAAGATGTTCGATAAAATCGGCAAACAGGTTGATGCGTTCTTTATCGCGACGCCGAACCATCATCACGCCCTTCCCGCCATGATGGCCATGAACCTGGGCAAAGCCGTCTATTGCGAAAAGCCGCTGACTCACGATATTGCCGAAGCTCGCAAACTGCGCGAAATGGCCCGTCACTCAAAAGCGCCCACACAAATGGGCAACCAGGGCCATTGTGAAGATGGGTATCGGCGCTTGTGCGAATTCATTTGGGGTGGCGTCGTCGGAAAGATTACCGAAACTCATAGCTGGACCGACCGTGCGAATGGCGGCGTTGGTCCGCGGCCGGAGACGCTTCCTGTCCCAGAAGGAATGCACTGGGATGAATGGATCGGGCCGGCGCCTTATCGCGATTACCACACCGATATCCATCCGCACGAGTGGCACGGCTGGTATGATTTCGGCAACGGCTCCCTGGGCAATATGGGCTGCCATGTCCTGGATGGAGTTTTTTGGGCCCTCAAGATCGAGCACCCCGCCAGCGTCGAGGCCGAGCAAATTCGCGGCGGCAGCGATGAGCGCTATCCGACGGGCAGCCGAATTCGTTTTGACATTCCGGCTCGCGGGGACATGCCCGCGCTAAAAGCCTTTTGGTATGAGGGTCTCCGACAGGACTCTACCGCCACCGCTTCGGGGAAACTAAATGCAGCCAAAGGCGAGGCCCGCAATTTCCCGCCGCTGCTGCGCGAATTGCAAAAGCAGTACCCTGATGAAGAGATGGATAAACCCGATAGCGGCAGCCTGTACGTCGGCGAAAAAGGCGTGCTCTACACCGCCACTTATGGCGGAAAAATGCACATACTTCCTTTGGAGAAAATGGAGCAGATCACTCAACCCCCTCGCACGCTGCCGCGGCCTAAAAATGTTTTCAGCGATTTTCTGGACGCCTGTCGCGAGGGCAAGAAAGAAACCGCTGCCAGTTTTGATTACGGCGCTCAACTCACCGAATTTACGCTGCTTGGCAATCTCGCCCAGCACGCCGGCCCCGGGAAAAAAATCGAATGGGACGGCCCAAACATGAAAGTGACCAATTTAAGAGACCTGAACCAGTGGATAAAGCGGCCCTACCGCAAAGGGTGGAAGGCGTAAGCCGAGCGACCCCCTTTTTGCGAAGCCAAATAGATTGATGCTCACGCCGACCTGGATGCCAAAGACGTTCTGAGTCGGTGCCAGCTTCGACCGGAAAATCTTGCGCCGTTTCTTTTCGAGCTGCCACGCCACGACCCGCTTGAGCACCCCCGGCCTCACACTCCGCCAGCAGCTCTTCCTGCTTGAGGAAATCATCGAAATCAGACCCGATGTGCTCTCGTTTCATGGCGCTGATATAAAATTCTCCGGTGCCTCAAAAGCTCCCAAGATTTCTCTAGGTCCTTCTCAGCAACTGGCATTTGTTCCTGCGAGGTCAGCCGCCAACCGCCAAAACTTTTTCTTCATTCAGTCGCTCCTGGGCGTACGCGATACACGCGCGTACCTGTTCGGCACTGACACGGTAGTTGCGCGTGATTTCTGCTTCGGGCCAGCCTTGTGCGATAAGGCCCAGAATGAATTCCACCGACAGCCGCGTGCTGCGAATAACGGGCTTGCCAACGAGCACGGCTGGGTCGGCGGTAATATAATTGTGCCAATTCAGCGTGGAGAAATTCTACAACTGCAACGATAGGTTGTCAGCCATTAAAGCCGACTCGACTGAAATCGCTGTTGCCTTTGTTACTTGGCGCAGGATAGTTTATCGGCATGCTGGTGCTTGAAGCAAAACAAGATGTGCCACTCGCGATTTCCGACGATGGGGCCATACGAATTGCGGGCACTCGCGTCAGTCTGGAGTCGGTCTTGCACCATTATCGGCAGGGCGCGACCGCTGAAGAGATTGCCTTGCGTTTTCCAGCGTTACGATTGGCTGACATTCACTCCTGCCTGGCCTATTATCTGAACCGTCAGGAAAAGGTCGAGGACTACATCGTTGCCCGGCGGCGGGAAGCTAATGGCCTCAAAAGCGCATTTCGTCTGACCCAGTGCAGCAAGGCGGCCTTGACCAGATGCGCCGGAGAATCAAGGAGCGCAAGTCAGCCAGGCAGCCATCGGTTTCCTAATGCTTCGCATCTTCGTAGATCAGGATTTTGATCACGACAGTCTGCGCCTGCGCCTGCCTGCCCTCGATGCTGTAACAGCGCTCGAAGCTGGACTCGATCGGCACTCCGATCCTGAAATTCTGACGTGGGTTGCGGCGCAAAGGCGGGTCATTGTCACCCACGAGCGCAACACGATGCCAGGATTCGCCTACGAGCGGGTCAGGAAATCCGAACCCATGGCCGGAATATTCGTTATTTCGCGAGAGATGCCCATCGGCACGGCTATTGCCGAACTGCAAGTATTGATTGATTGCAGCTTTGAAGGCGAGTGGGACCAATTGGTTGTTTTCCTTCCACTGTAGAGCGCGGCAGTTTGCCACGTTTCATCATTGGGATTTTCTATGGTCATTCGTGATTCGTCATTCCCCAATAAATGAAACGGCTTTACTACCACCAAAATGAGTGGCACAAGAACCACTCGAACATGCGCCTTACCCTCCGCTTCGCTCTAGTACCCGCGCTGTTTGCCATCTCCGGCTGTCTCCCCGGCATGCGCCACGCTCCCTCGCCCGTTCCTGGACAACACGCAGCCAGTATTGCTGGCCCAAATCTGCCTGGTAAAAAACGCGACGGCTCGGTGCTGCTGCCGAACCAATGGTCGTTGCGCCCTGCGGGCGAGCAAATCGAACTGCGCGATTTCCCGATCAGCATGGCCGTGCATCCGCACGGTCGCTTCGTGGCTGTGCTGCATAGTGGCTACAGCGCCCATCAGGTCAGCATTGTGGATTTAGTTTTGCGCAAAGCAATTTCACACCAACCGCTCGTCCAGGCCTTTTACGGCATCGAATTTTCCAAAGATGGCAAGCGGCTCTTTTGCAGCGGGGCAGGGGAGGAGGTAGTTTATTCGTTCAACTTCGAAAATGGCGCGCTCGCCAACCAAAAAGAAATCCGGTTGCACGATCGGCAAGAACGAGCGGTGCCGGCAGGCCTCGCCCTGGACAGCGCCACACGCCAGTTGTTCGTCGCTAATGTCTGGGGTGACCGTATCTCGCGCGTGGATCTCGTGCGCGATACGAAAGCTGTGGACATTCTGCTGCGTCCCGACACGGGTCCGTTGTTGCGGTTGCCCAATGCGCCCGCGCCCGATGAGGATGTCGCCGCGGCCACCAAACGCGCCGAGGCCGCGATTTACCCGGTTGATCCGGCGGACACTTTCCCGTACGCATGCCGCCTGGATGAAAAGCGGCAGCGTCTCTACGTCAGTCTCTGGAAGCAATCTGCCGTAGCGGTGATTGATCTCAGTTCAAACCAAGTCGTGGCCACATGGCCAACCGAGGAGCACCCGTGCGAAATGGTCCTCACGCGCTCGGGAAAGTTGCTCTTTGTAGCTAATGCAAATCGCAACACTGTGACGGTGTTCAACACGGAAGCTGGTAAAGCCATCGAAACAATCTGGGCGGCGCTTTATCCGCATTCGCCGCCCGGCTCAACGCCCAACAGCCTTGCGCTTTCAGCCGACGAGAAGATGCTTTTCGTTGCTAACGCCAATAACAACATCGTTGCCGTCTTTGACGTGAGCGTGCCTGGCAAGAGCCGTTCCTTGGGGTTTATTCCCGCCGGTTGGTATCCCACCTCTGTTCGCGTCACCCCCGACGGCAAACATCTATTGATCGCCAACGGAAAAGGCGTCATTCCCCTGGCCAATCCGCTAGGGCCGCAGCCCGGAAAAACCAGCGCCGCCGATAAGACGGTGCAGTACATCGGGAGCTTGTTTCGCGGGACACTTAGCGTGATCAATTTGCCGTCGCGGAAAAAGTTTGAACACCAACTCAAGAACTACACTGCCCAGGCTTACCGCTGCAGCCCCTTGAAACCCGATGCCGGCATCTCCTCTCTCTCCCCATCGGATGGGGAGAGAGATGGGCTGAGGGGCGCCTTTCGATCTACCGCCAAGAATCCAATCCCCTCAAAACACGGCTCGTCCAGCCCGATCAAATACTGCTTCTACATTATCAAAGAGAACCGCACTTATGACCAGGTTTTCGGCGATTTACCGCAAGGCAATGGCGACCCTAAACTTTGCTTGTTCCCGGAGCGGGTCACCCCCAACCACCACAAACTCGCCCGTGACTTTGTGCTGCTGGATAACTTTTATGTTGAGAGCGAGGTCAGCGCTGACGGACACGAGTGGACCATGGCCGCGTATGCCACCGATTTCGTGGAAAAGATGTGGCCTTTAAGTTACGGGCATAACCGGCCGAAAAAATTTCCTTATCCTGCCGAGGGGAACCTGGAGATCGCATTTCCTGCCGGCGGTTATCTGTGGGACCGCGCGCGGGAGGCAGGCGTGACTTATCGCAGTTATGCCGAGTTCGCGGCGAATGGAAAGTTTGCAGCCGATGCCTTTTTGGTCTCTGGGGCGGCAACCACGCGAATCAAGGCATTGCAAGGCCACATTGATGAAGGCTATCGCTGCTTCGATCTGGATTATCCGGATGTGAAGCGGGCGGAGAGATTTATCTCCGAACTGAAGCGGTTCGAGGCTGAAGGGGACATGCCGCGCCTGCAAATCATGCGCCTGCCCAACGACCACACCCACGGCGTCTCGCGCGGAAAGAAAACGCCGACAGCCTACATGGGCGATAATGACCTTGCATTTGGCCAAATCGTCGAAGCGATCAGCCGCTCCAGATTTTGGAAAGAGACCGCCATCTTCGTCGTCGAAGATGATGCCCAGAATGGGCCCGACCACGTGGATGCCCATCGGACCCTCGCCTTTGTCATCAGCCCTTATGCAAAACACGGCGCGGTTGATTCGACCATGTATTCGACCAGCAGCATGTTGCGCACTATCGAGCTGATTCTCGGCCTGAAGCCCATGTCGCAATTCGATGCGGCCGCCCTGCCGATGTTCAACTCCTTTCAAGCCGAACCCGACTTGCGCCCATATTCGGCTCTGCCGGTGAATGTGGACCTGGAGGAACTAAACTCCGCGCAAGCCTGGGGCGCAGACATAGAAATGAATTTTGCCAGGGAAGATGCGGCTGATGATCTTTTGCTGAACGAGGCGATTTGGCGCTCAGTTCGAGGCGCAAACAATCCCATGCCCGCGCCCGTGCGCGCGGCTTTCGTCTTCGCGCATCCAAAAGACGACGACGATTAACCCAGGAAACTGAAAGTTAATGAGAATTAAAAGAGGTGATTCGGGCAACGGTTCGCCAAGGAGGTGGGGATGGGGAATCCCGCTGAAAAAACGATCCGCCACCCGAATCGTTGACGATTTTTACCTTAAGCGGTGATCAAGTCAATAACAAAAATTGTGTTCGGGAACGAATTTTACCCGACAACAATCCTTGGCTGTAAAAGCGGCCGCGATTTATCGCGCTTCGCCGAACTCAGTGACTTTGCCGTCCTTGAGTTTGACGGCGATCCTTGCCCATTGCCACCACGGGCGCTCTTCGACGTAGTAAAGCGTTTCCTGATCTTTGGTTGCGGAGACGCTTTCGGGCGTGCCGATAGCGCTAATGACCTGCTCCCTTGTCATGCCGAGGGAGAGATTGCTGATTCGTCCTGGCGGTATGTGTCCGGCCGGAGGCGTGGAGGCGCAGCCTAGAAGCAGTCCGAGTAACAAGATGCAAAGATAGTTTTTCATAGTCAGTTCAACCTGTGGTTACGCACTAAGTCCAGAGCCCCGGCAAAAGTCAACAAATAACGGGAAGAAAAATCCACAGCAGGAGACAAGGATTATTCGGCAAACAGGAGATAGAATGGTCTTCTCCGTAATTCTCCGTAGTGTTTCAGATTGACCGGCGAAGGAGTCGAGTCTAACATGGGCCGAACCTTGCAAGAGTGAGCTCCGACACCACCCGCAGAAAGTTGTTCCTCCGATTAGCCTTTTATGCGATGGCGATGTTTTTGCTGTTTTGTTCGCCGGTGCCGGGGGCTCAAAGACAGGTCCTGCAGGGTCATTTGCCACCGGGACTCCAGCGATTGCAAGCACTGGGCGAATTGCCCGCCAACAACCGTTTGGATTTGGCCATTGGATTGCGTCTGAGGAATGGCGAGGCGCTGACCAACTTGCTGGAACAGCTCTATGATCCTACGAGCACGAATTACCATCATTTTTTAACCGCAAAGGAATTCGCAGAACGATTTGGTCCAACCGAGAAAGATTATCAAGCGGTAATCGCGTTTGCGAAATCGAATGGTTTGACGCTAGCAGGGACACATCCCAATCGCGCGATACTCGATGTGAGTGGCTCGGCGGCGAATATCGAGAAGGCGTTTCAATTGAAGCTGCGTGTGTTTCAGCACCCGAGCGAAGCGCGGACATTTTTTGGACCCGATGCGGAACCGTCGCTCGAATTGGCAGTGCCGATTTCTTCGATCAGTGGGTTGGATAATTTTGTTGTGCCACGGCCCTTGATAAAATCCTTCCATAAGGGATTTAAACCCAGCGCGTATTCGACCGGCTCGGGCCCAAGAGGCAATTTCATGGGCAAAGATTTTCGGGCCGCATACGCACCGGGGGTTTCACTGGATGGGGCCGGACAGTCAGTCGGGCTGTTTCAACTCGATGGCTATTACAATAGCGACATACTCGCTTATGAAAGGCTGGCGGGATTGCCGAATGTGTCGTTGACGAACGTTCTCCTTAACGGGGTCAGCGGCGTTCCCGGCAGGAACAATATCGAAGTGGCGCTGGATATTGAGATGGCCATTTCTATGGCGCCGGGAGTTTCGAAAGTGATCGTTTATGAAGGGCGCACGCCGAATGATATTTTGAATCGAATGGCGACGGACAATGAGGCCAGGCAACTCAGCTCTTCGTGGGGTTTTGGCGCGCAAGTGGATGCGACGAGAGCGCAAATTTTCATGCAGTTTGCTGCGCAGGGGCAATCTATGTTCCAAGCTTCCGGCGATCTCGGAGCATGGGTCGGGGCGATTGCTCCGCCCTCCGATGATCCGTTTCTCACGGTCGTAGGGGGCACGCTTTTGACGACGGGTGCCGCGGGTGATTGGGAATCCGAAACCACGTGGCCCGAAAGCGGAGGCGGTATCAGCAAAACCAACCCTCTTCCGATTTGGCAGCAGGGTATTGATATGTCGTTGAACCAAGGCTCGACCAGCAAGCGGAACATCCCCGATGTGGCCGCCGTCGCGGATGAAATCTGGGTGGTAGTGAACAATGGCGAGCAGGGAATCATTGGAGGGACCAGCGTGTCCGCCCCGTTGTGGGCCGGGTTTGCGGCCCTGGCGAATGAGCAAGCCGCTGCGGCGGGCAGACCAAGAATCGGATTTCTGAATCCGGCGCTTTATCTCATTGGCAAGGGACTGAGTTACCAAACCAATTTCCACGACATCACGACTGGCAACAATACTAATACCAGCAGCGCCAATAATTTTTTTGCCGTCCGCGGGTATGATCTCTGCACGGGTTGGGGCACGCCGAGGGGGAGCAACCTGATCGCCGCGCTGGTTACGCCGCCTGATACATTGCGGATCACGCCGACGGCGAATGTCACCGCCACCGGACCAGTTGGGGGGCCATTCCTGCCAAACGCACAGAGCTACTCGTTAACCAATTTCGGAACCACTCCACTAAGTTGGACTCTCGCGAATACCTCTGTATGGCTCAGCGCTTCGCCGACTGGCGGTACGCTGTCTCCAGGTGGTCCGGCGACGACGGTAACGCTAAGCCTGAACGCGGCAGCGAGTAACCTGGCGGCCGGAAGCTATACAGCCACAGTTTGGTTCACGAATGTGAATGAACAAACCGTTCAAAACCGGCAGTTCACGCTGGCGGTCGTGGCGCCTCCTCTAATTACATCGCACCCTGCAAATCGGGCGCTGTTCGAGGGAATGAACGGCACTTTCAGCGTAGGAACCGCGAGCAACGCATTCTTGTTGTATCAGTGGCGTTATGACAACGGAAGTTATCTGACAAACTTAACCGATGGCGGAAATATCCGGGGGAGCGGAACCAGCACGCTGACCGTAAGCAATGTAAGCTCAGGCCACGTTGGAGCTTATTCAGTGATCGTGAGCAATGCCGCGGGGACAGCCGTTAGCTCGAACGCGTTTCTTTCGATCGTTCCATGGCGACCGGTTATCACCGCCCAACCCACGAATCAGATTGTGCTGCCAGGACAAGCAGTAAGTTTGAATGTGACCGCAGTCGGGAGTCATCCGATCTCATACCGATGGGCGAAGAACAGAACGAATCTGACTGATGGTGGAAATATTTCGGGCGCGGGTTCGAGCACGCTTACTTTAAGCAGTGTCGCTCCGACCAACGACGGGATTTATTCCGTTTTGGTCAGCAACGCCTTCGGGTTTGTGACGAGTAGCGACGCCGTGGTGACACTAGTTCCGTTGATAGCGCCGGAGATTACGATGACCACGCTCCACTCGTTCACCGGAGACAATGGGGCTGGGCCCAATGGATTGCTGCAGGCTGCTGATGGCTATTTCTACGGCACGACCCAAAACGGCGGAACGAACTTTTCCGGTACGATATTTCGGCTCGCGCCGAGTGGCAGTTTTACGACCCTTCATTCGCTGGATCCGGGGACGGAGGGCGCTAATCCGTTTGCAGCGCTCGCACAAGGCTCCGACGCAAATTTTTATGGCACGGCATTTCAGGGAGGCGCTTACGATAACGGCACGATATTTCGAGTTAGCTCCAACGGCATCTTAACCCCGCTCATCTCCTTCAACATTACTAACGGCGATCTTCCTTATGCGGGCCTCACGTTAGGGTTGGATGGAAAGTTTTATGGAACGACCTACCAGGGTGGAGCTTCTGGCCTCGGCACAGTTTTCAAAGTGTCCACTAATGGCCAACTCACCACGTTGTTCTCTTTCAATGGCGGGAATGATGGCGGTTTCCCGTATGCTACGCTGACGCGGAGCACGGAGGGCGACTTTTATGGGACTACGTTCAAGGGTGGGGCTTTCAATTACGGGACGGTGTTCAGAATTTCCAGCAATGGCGTTCTGAATACGCTGTTTGCATTCGATTACGCCGAAGGCGCTTTGCCGTATGGCGGATTGGTTCAGGGGACCGATGGAAATTTGTATGGGACGACTTCGAGCGGCGGTGCTTACGGCGCTGGAACGTTATTCAGAATTTCCTCCGGGCTGCTCACGAACCTTCACTCGTTCAATGCTGAGAGTGACGGCGCTGGTCCAGCCGCGACTTTGCTCGAAGGGAGTGACGGGAATTTCTACGGTACGACGGCTTACGGCGGGTCTTACGGTCTGGGCACAGTTTTCAGAATGGCCCGTGATGGGGCGCTGGTCACATTGATCGAGTTCGATGGTTTTAACGGGGCCAATCCAAAAGCGGCGATAGTGGAAGGAACTGATCATAATTTACATGGGACCACCGAACGCGGCGGCGCAGGCAGCCAGGGAACGATTTTCCGGCTCGGAGTCACCTCGCCTCCGCAGATCACGAGTCAACCGGCCAATCAGGCGGTTTTCGCTGGATCGAATGTCACGTTCAGCGTAGCGGTGTTCGGCAGCTCCCCGTTATTTTATCAATGGCGCGAGAATGACGTTAATTTATCGGATGGTGGGAACATTTCCGGCTCCAGTACTCGGATTTTGACTCTAAGCAACGTTACCATCGCGAACGCGGGGAGCTATTCGGTAATGGTCAGCAACGCTTTCGGAAAGACAAACAGCATTGGAGCCACGCTGAGTGTGACCTCTTCCGCGCCGATCATTGTACTCCAGCCTACCAACCAGACATTGAGTCCGGGGGCGACAGCTACTTTCGCGGTGCGCACGGAAGGCAACTTGCCGATTTCCTACCAATGGCAAAAGGGCGGAACGAATTTGAACGATGGCGGCAACCTCTCTGGATCGGTCTCCAGCACCTTGATTGCAAGCACTGTAACCGAGGCGAATAACGGGAGCTACGCTGTCATCGTGAGCAACAGTCTCGGGTCAGTAACAAGTTCGCCCGCCATCCTCACGGTCATTCCTGTCAGCGCGCCGGGTACCAGGCTGGCGACGCTGTACTCGTTTGCCGGTGGTGCAGATGGGCGAATTCCTAATGGTGTAATTCAGGCCAGCGATGGAGATCTGTACGGCACGACACAATGGGGAGGCGCGCACCTTGTTGGCACGGCGTTCAGGATAACGACTAACGGCGCGAGAACTATGCTGTTTTCTTTTAGCAACACCAACGGGTCCCAGCCCCGGGCTGCGCTGGTGCAGGGTGCAGATGGAAATTTTTACGGGACGACCCAGTTTGGGGGCAGCGTGGGATACGGGACTATTTTCAAAATCAATTCAAACGGAACTCTTGAAATTATCTATTCATTCCGCGGCGAGGCTGATGGGGGTAATCCCTACGCAGCTTTGATCCGGGGCACAGATGGGAATTTCTATGGGACGGCGCAACAAGGCGCCTCGTACTATGGCAGCGTCTTCAAAGTTACGCCTCAAGGAGCGCTCACCACCCTTTATGCTTTTACAAACGGAATCGATGGCGCGTTTCCTGAGGCGGCGCTGGTGCAGGCCACTGATGGAAATTTCTACGGGACAACACCGGGAGGCGGCTCTTATGGCAATGGGAATGCTTTTAGGATGACCCCCGCTGGTAATCTCGCGACTATTTACTCATTTACACATGGCACTGATGGCAGCATTCCCACGGGAGCTTTGGTGCAAGGCACAGATGGAAATCTCTACGGCACCACGAAATTCAACACTATAGCTGGGTTTCAATTCTATGGCACAATTTTCCGAATCACTACTAATGGGCTGCTGAGCACTCTTTATGCCCTTAACTATGGTGAGGGCGCCCATCCTTCAGCGGGGGTGATTCAAGCCAGTGATGGCAACTTTTATGGGACGACTTACGATGGGGCTGCGAACGGAAACGGAACGTTGTTTAGAATCGCTCCGAACGGGTCTTTGACCACTATGGTGCCCTTCGATGGATTCAATGATGGGGCGCATCCAAGCTCGGCGCTGATCGAGGGAACTGATGGCAGCCTCTACGGCACTACGACGACTGGGGGTCCGGCTGGGCAAGGGACGGTGTTCCGTTTCAGCATGACGGGCGCGCCTGAAATCACAACCCAACCCGCGAGCCAGGCCGTCTGGCCGGGCGCGAACGCCGGCTTCAGCGTGGCGGTTTTCGGTGCGCCACCATTTTTTTATCATTGGCAAAAGAATGGAAGCAACTTGACAGATAGCGCTAACATTTCCGGCTCGAGCACCCGCATTTTGAACGTGGCCAACGTAACTTTCGCTGATGCCGGAACCTATTCCGTCATCGTAAGCAATGCCCTCAATTCAGTCACCAGCGTCGGCGCGCTGCTGACGGTAATATCTCCGCCAGTGTTTCAAAAAATTCAGAAGACCAACAGCACACTCAGGCTGACGTGGAGCGCAATCGCTGGGCAGAGATATCAACTCCAATACAAAGGGGGTTTGACCGTGAATAACTGGTCTAACCTCGGCAACTCCGTTGTCTCCAGCGGAAGCACCGTAACCGCCTCTGATCCGGTGGGCTCCAACGCTCAACGGTTCTATCGCGTAGTATTGGTTCCGTGAGCGGGTCGGCGGAGCGGAGGCTTGCACAACCCGCCAAAAGTTCTAAGCATACTCGTGTGAGACGTTTTTTATCGGCTTGTGCGCTCTTGATTACGATGTTGGCCCCAGCAGCGGAGCAGCGGCCAAACATCGTGTGGATTGTTGGTGAGGACATGGGGCCGGAGCTGGGCTGCTACGGAGACCCACAGGCGATCACTCCCAACATGGACAAGCTGGCGAGGCAGGGAGCGCGATTCACTCGTTGCTTCACCCACGCGCCGGTGTGCGCGCCCAGCCGCTCGGGCCTGATCACCGGCATGTACCCCACCACCATCGGCACGCATCACATGCGGTCCAAACTCATCGCACCGCCACCAACTTTCACCTTGCTTTTGCGCAAAGCGGGCTACTTCGTCGCCTGGCCCGGCAAGACGGATTTTAATTTTGATGTGCCAGCAGATGCATTTGATTCCACCGCTGATTGGACGAAGAAATTGCCGCCTCAGCCGTTTTTCGCATACGTCAATTTTGTGGATTCCCATGAAAGCAGCATCCGCATGCCGGATAAGTTCGAGAAGTTCACGGCACGCCTTTCTCCGGCGGAGCGGCATGATCCGACCAAAATGACGCTGCCGCCGTACCATCCGGACACGCCAGAGGTGCGGCGCGACGTTGCCAATTACTATGATCTGGTTACGACGGTGGATCATAAAGTCGGCGAGGTATTGAAGTTCCTCGACGATAAGGGAGTGGCCGATAATACCGTCGTGTTCCTCACCGGAGATCATGGGCGCGGTCTTCCGCGCAGCAAACGCTGGGTGTACGATAGCGGCATCCATGTGCCACTGATCGTTCGCTGGCCGGGTAAAATAAAGCCGACTAGTATCCGCGAGGATCTGGTGAGCTTTATTGATTTCGCGCCGACGGCGCTTGCCCTGGCGGGCTCGCCTGCGAAAAATCTACAAGGCTTGGTTGTTCTCGGCCCCCAAACTCAGGAGCGGAAATACATTTTCGCGGCGCGCGATCGGATGGACGAAACCTTTGACCGCATCCGCGCGGTCCGCAACAAGCAATATAAATACATCCGCAACTTTCATCCGGAGCTGCCGTATGCACAGCGCATCGCGTACGGTGAGGAGATGCCTACGATGCAGGTCTGGCGGCGGTTGAACGGTGAAGGAAAACTCTCTGGACCGCAAAAGCTGTTTTTCGCGCCTGTGAAACCGCGCGAAGAACTTTACGATGTTAATTCGGACCCGCACGAGATCCGAAACCTCGCCGACTCGCCCGCACATCAGCCGGTTCTTAAGGAACTACGCGCTGCGCTGGACCAGTGGATAGAGGAGACCCACGACCTCGGCGCGGTCCCGGAAAACGAACTCATCAAGCGAGGTTTAGTCAAAGATGTATCGGACAGGTATGCCGAAAGAAAGAAGAGCGAGTAGATGGCTAATAAACAAACCGAAGAAAAGGCTTCTTATAAATGGCCATGGTTTGTCCTCGCAGGGTTCTTGCTTGCCATCGTTCTGGCTGGCCTTTGGATGAACCGGGAGATCGAGCGGACCCGGCGGATTCGTGATTTGAATTCTCCCGCGCCCCAACTGGGCAGCGACAAAATCGCCCCAGCGAGCGGGAGGCAGGATGCGACAACCACGTCGTCCTCCAATGATATGGTTTGGATTCCGCCAGGCACATTTTGGATGGGCGCTGAAGATGCGCAAGCTGACGAAAAACCTGTCCATCAGGTTACACTCGACGGCTTTTGGATGGACAAGACCGAAGTCAGCAACGAGCAGTTCAGCAAGTTCGTTCGCGCCACCCGTTACGTCACTGTGGCGGAACGCAAACCGGACCCAAAGGATTTTCCGGATGCTTCACCGGAAATGCTGGTGCCGGGATCCATCGTTTTCAAGCCGCCCACGTTGGATGAAATAAATCGTGAGCGAGCAAAACAAGAGTTGGAAGCAATCACCGAAATTCCATTGGAAAATCACTTCCTTTGGTGGCGCTATGTGCCGGGCGCGAATTGGCGTCACCCCGAGGGCCCACAATCAGATCTCAATGGCCGCGACAAGCATCCGGTCGTGCACCTCGCGTGGGAGGATGCCGTGGCTTATTGCAAGTGGCAGGGTAAACGCCTGCCCACCGAAGCGGAGTGGGAATATGCGGCGCGCGGTGGATTGGATCGCCAACCATACGTTTGGGGCAAAGAACAAAAACCGGCGGGCAAATGGGTCGCGAACATCTGGCAAGGCCGTTTCCCCACTGAGAACAGTTTGGAAGATGGATTCGCAGGCACCGCGCCAGGGGCGAGCTTTCCGCCAAACGGCTATGGTCTTTACGACATGGCAGGCAACGTTTGGGAATGGTGTGCAGATTGGTATTTGCCGGATTATTACGCGCATAGCCAGGCAATGAATCCGCGTGGGCCGGACACAAGTTTTGATCCGAACGAGCCTGGCGTGATGAAACGCGTGCAGCGCGGGGGTTCCTATTTGTGCAGCGATCTCTACTGCATCGGCTATCGTCCGAGCGCGCGGATGAAAAGCACGGCGGATACCGGGTTATCGCATTCGGGGTTCAGGTGTGTGAAGAACGGGGCGGCTGAAAATCGCAAATCCCAAACTTCAAAGCCCAAATAAATTCCAAACTCCAAAACCTCCAAGCTGATTTACTTAGTGGTGGGAGTTTGGGGTTTGGGATTTTTCTTGATCGGCCAGCGGTCTGATTCGCTCCGCGCGGACTTTAAATAGTCTTCGATCTTAGCCACTATTTCAGGGTTCTTATCCGCCACATTTTGCTTCTCGCCAATATCTTTCTTCAGATCATAAAGCTCCAGCGGCTCGCCCGCTTGCGGCCGCACGGCCTTCCAATCCCCCATGCGCGCGGCCTGCTGAAAGCCGCGCTCGTGAAATTCCCAATATAAAAAATCGTGCTGATTGGTTTGTGGTTTGCCGAGCAAGGTGGGAAGCATCGAAATGCCGTCAATTTTTTGCGGGGGCTTCACCTGCGCAATTTCAGCCGCGGTGGGGAGGAAGTCCCAAAAGGCCCAAACCTGATCGCTCACCTCTCCGGCTTTGATCTTCGCCGGCCAACGCACGATCATCGGGACTCGAATCCCGCCTTCGTAAAGATCTCTTTTGATGCCGCCCAAAGGACCCGAACTCTGAAAAAATTTCGGGTCAATGCCGCCTTCTTTATGCGGCCCGTTGTCGCTGGAGAACCACACGACGGTGTCGTCTTCAATTTTGAATTGTTTTAATTCATCCATGAGCTTGCCGATATCGGCATCCATGCGTGTGATCATCGCGGCTTTATTCTTCTGAGGCTGGGGCCACGATTCGCCGGAGTACGGCGCGTCGCTGGGCACTTGCATGCCGTTGCCCGAGCGGTGTCCTTCCTCATTGTTCGCGTGCGGAATCGTATAGGCTAGATAAAGGAAAAATGGGCGGTGTTGATTGAACTGGTCGGGTTTGTTGATACGAACAAAATTAGTCGCCGCCATGGTAAACAGATCGTGAACATATAAGCCTTTTTTGCCCCCCTGATTTTCATAGAGAATGTTTTGACGTTGATCCGGGTTCTTTGGGTCAAACCGGGCGAGGTGGTCGGTATAATAATCGTGCGCGTGAGTTTGATCAAGAAACCCGACGAACTCGTCGAAGCCTTTTTTGTTCGGAACACCGGCCGAACCCTCATCTCCCAGGCCCCATTTTCCGACCAAACCGGTGTGATAGCCTGCTTGCTTGAGCAACTCGGCGACCGTGAGTTCCGCCGGCCCGAGCGCAAGATTATGGGTATTACCGCGGATGACATTGTGACCTGTATGCAGGCCGGTCATCAGTGTCGCTCGCGAAGGCGCGCAAACGGTGCTCCCAGCATAGAAATCAGTAAAGCGGATACCCTCAGAAGCCAACTTATCAATGTTCGGCGTTTTGATTTTGCTCTGCCCATAACACCCGAGATCGCCATAACCGAGATCATCGGCGAGAATGAAAATGATATTGGGCTTGCGCGGGGCTGCGGGAAGCGAACCGGCCGAGCGGCCTGGCAGAGTGGAAAAGGCGAGGGCACTCAGGATGTAAACCACCAGCGAAAATACAGCCTTACCCCTTTTCGCAAGCAAATGAATACTCTTCATATCAGCAGCAGCATGAAGAAAACCAAAGAGGCCGTCGAACAAATTTCTGAAGGCGAGCATCTGCTTTTCCTAGAATTCCCCATTGCATTTCCAGTCATTCAAGGCAAGTTGACCTAACCATGGCTCCCGACGTGGATACTAAAACTGGCGCCGAACAATCCCAGGGGTCCGCTTCATCTCCTCAGGCCAGACGCGGACGCCGCTCCGGTCGTGGGCGTCGCGGTGGGCGCGGACGGCGTCCGCCCCAGCACCGGCCAGAAACCCAGGACGTGCCGCCTACAGAAGTAACGGTTGAAACCCCGGCGCCGCTTTCCGAATCACAACCAGCTGACAAAGAAGTTTCTGCCGCGCCTGCACGACCTCCGCAGCCTCAACCTGCCCAGCAACCGTCACGGGCGCCTTCCCCACCGTCTCTTCAAAAAGCGATAGAAGAGGTCAACCAGATTGTGGAGAGCCTCAGAGAAAGCCTCGAAGACATGGAGGAAGTGCTTGAGACGCTGGAATTGGCCGAGCGCCAAAAAATTGCCGACGACCAGGAAGTTGAAACCCTTCGCCGTGCTCTGCGCCAAATGCGACGGCCACGGGAAGAGGGACAGCGTTCCCAACGCGGCGATGATTCTCCGCCGCCTTAAAATGCTCACCAGGTTGAGGTCCTCTGCGAACGACAAATCCAGTAGTTGACTTCTCCGCCTCGATTTTACTCCAGCAATGGGGTAAGGGAAAATCTCTTTAGAAAAATGGTCGGGGCGGTGAGATTCGAACTCACGACCTCTTGTACCCGAAACAAGCGCGCTACCAGGCTACGCTACGCCCCGACCCGGGGCAGCAGAAAGTGCAGCCTGTGCGGGCAAATTGCAATCCGAATCTTTATGGGAAACGGCGGCTAGAGCAGCCTCATCCACCGCCTCGGCCAGCACGACCAGGCCTTCCCTTAGCGCCTCTTCCGTAATCGTCAACGGGGGCGCGATCTTAACCGTCTGTCCCCACGCGCCCACTGGACAGAAAAAGAGCAGGCCCTTATGAAAGCACCGTTCCACGATGTCATGGGCCAAATCAGGATTCGCCTCCTTCTTCCCCGCTTGAGTGATTTGCAAACCGGCCACCAATCCCCGGCAAGTATAATGCCCGATCACTTCCGAGTGTCGCTTTTGAATCCCCCTCAAACCCCGATCCAGAATTTCACCCATCCTCGCAGCGTTGGCAGTCAAATTTTGAACCACCAGTTTTTTCAAATTGGCCAGCGCCGCTGCGCAACAGACTGGGTTCCCTGTATGCGTGCTGGTCATGGACCCCGGCGCAAATTGATCCATGATCTCCGCACGGCCAATCACCGCCGACAGTGGCAGCGAACTACTGATCCCCTTTCCGCAGCAAATGACATCTGGAGTCACTCCATAATGTTCAAAGGCCCAAAACTTTCCTGTGCGTCCAAAACCCGCCTGTACTTCATCAAAGATCAAAAGCGCATCGTTGGCTTTGCACCATGCGGCGAGCTGCCGGATGTAATCCTCCGGCGCGAAGTCCGGCCCCACGCCCTGGTAAGTCTCGAATATCACCCCAGCTACAGTTTCGGGTCGCAATCCCTTCCTTTCCAATGTCCTCAGGAACAGATCGAAGCTCGTATCCTCCGTCCAATAACCATCCGGAAACGGCACCTGCACAATCGCGGGATCCTCGTTAACGATCCAATTCTTCTGGCCCGGAATGCCGCCGGCTTGTTGCGCCCCCAGCGTGCGCCCGTGAAAACCGCGTTCAGCACCCACAATCCCAATTTTTTTATTTCCGCTCTTTCGGATGCCGTGCGTCCGCGCGAGTTTGATTGCGCATTCAGTCGCTTCCGACCCTGTGGTGAGCAGGAAAACTTTTTCCAAACCTTTCGGCGAGAGCTGAATCAAATACTCCGCCAGTTGCGCCCGCTCTTCGCTGGGAAAAACATAATTATGCAGCAATCCGCTGTTCACCTGGTCAATGATGGCCTTGCGCACCTCCGGCGCGCCATGTCCGCAGTTTGTGACCAGCACCCCTGAGCTCCAGTCCAGCCACTTGTTTCCGTATTTGTCATAAACGAATACGTCCTCGGCTCGATCCCACACCAATGGCGGCTGCCCGCGCATGGATTGAGGCTCAAATTTGCGCAAGCTTTCCAACGTGGCGAGCGAATCAGGGTGGGGCAGGGGAGTGATAATGCGCCGGTGCTTGGTTTCCACGCGCGGCACGGTTCGGGGTATGATGCTGAATTCTTTGCCCATAAAGCGGAAAGTTTTTACCACGGATGCGCACAGATGAACACTGATAAAAGCTCCGAAAGTGCAACGCCTGACTCCGTTAATCTGGTTCGTGAAACGGGCCGGGCGCAAGGCGCGGCCTGCTGAAGAAGGTTCCCAGCAAAATAAGTCCGTAGCCGGCCCAAATCGTGAGAACGACATAGGATGGAGAAAGGAACAGAGCAAGTAACTGTCGCGCCTGTCTGTCTGGAGGCGGATTTAGAATAAAGATCATAAAAAGCGACAAGCTAAGGAAAAAGGCAAGGAGTCCCAGTATTAAGCCTCGCTCCCTCGTTCTCATTCTTCTGAAAAAATAAAAAGGAACCAGCGCCACCAGCAAATAGATGATGCCGACGTTGCCAGCCGCCGTCTCTACATAGCCCTCCATCTGTTTCATCAAGCGTCCCACGCTCCCCGTCACATTAAAGTGTTCAAACTGTCCGCGATTCAGGACATGAAGAAAGCCCTCAACAGTCCGCGGGTAGCCCCAGTTCATTGGCGGATTTGTCATCGAGGAAAGTGGCAGATACAGGTGCGGGAGCATGCCAACGAGGGACAGGAACCCCGCACAAAGCGCCGGCCGCCATCTCGTGAGAAAGCTGCGCGTTCTGACAATCAGTCCAGCGCATATCGCAAACGCAAGGATGGCAATCCAAACATAGATCGCCCTGCCGGGATACTGCTCAAGGATCGGCATGACATCCAAACCTTTTGCCACCAGCATTGCCACGGCGAGAACTCCAGCCGCAAAAGACAGGTCCCGCCCGATCCGCTGGTCTCCGAACATTACGAAAAAAGGAAGCCCAAGTACTGACGGAACGAGCATCTGGCTAGCACTAACAGTCAGACCATAAACAAAAAACGCGGCATAGAGGTAGCGTGCTCGCTCAGGGGCATACAACCAGCGCAATAACAGACACAGAACGATAGAAAAAACAAAAATGCTCAGCGGCCGCGTATCCGCTATCACCGCTAAACCCCAGAAAGGGCCAGCGAAGCCGAAAGCCATTCCGGCCACAACCCCGGACACAAATCGCAACCAGCGCTCTTCCTTGGCTTCCAATCTTCGGAAGTCCGAAATTCCCTCGAGGATTCTTGCTCCCCCAGTAGAAACCATCAGCGCAATCAGCCCGCAGGTCAGAGCGCCTGCCACCGCCGAGGAAACCGCGACCCGCCAGGCAACATTCGAAAACGGCACCAGTTTCGTAAAGAACCAGGCATAAATGGCCCAGAGCGGGAAGCCTGGAGGATGCGGCACTCCGGCATACATTGCGGCAGTCGAGAGTTCGCCCGACATCTCGAGGGTCACCGCCGGTGCAAGCGTGAACAGATAGACGGCCAAAACCAGCAGCGTTGTGATCCCGAAGCTCACCCAATCGCTGCGGTCGAAAAATGCCGCACACTCTCGAACCGCCGGAGGCGTCGTTTCGATCTCGTTCGAAGAAGCCGTTTCCGGCTCAGCCGACTTGTCTACATCTTCGTTCATTGCAGGACGGGATGATAACAGGCTCCCGCCAACTTATAGACACCGCACACACGATAATTGTATAGTCACTACCTCCGACTCACCCGCTCTCCCATTCACCCATCCACCCCCAACAATTCTTCTTCTCTCGCAGCCAAAACTTTCATAGCTTTATGCGATCTATTCCATTGCTATGCAAACGCCGCTCAAAATCAAACTCAGCTTCTTCATGTTCCTCCAATATTTCATTTGGGGATCCTGGTATGTCAGCATGGCGACGTATCTAAGTAAAACCCTTCATTTCGAAGGGGGGCAGATCGGCTTGGCGTATGGCGCTTTTGCGATTGGCGCTATGATTTCTCCGTTTTTTGTGGGCTTGATCGCTGACCGCTATTTTGCATCCGAGAAGCTGCTCGCCTTTCTAGGAATCGCTGGAGGGTTACTGCTATTCGCGCTCCCGAAACTAACCTCGTTCACGACGTTTTATCCGGTGCTGATTCTTTATTGCGCGAGCTATGTGCCGACGCTCGCCTTGGGCAACTCGCTCTCTCTTCACCACCTTGCCGATGCCAGGCGGGATTTTCCAATCGTGAAAACACTGTCGGCGGTCGGCTGGATCGCTGGCGGCGTCACCCTTAGTCTCGGGCTCAAAGGCGAGCAGTCGGCAGTGCAATTCTATCTCGCTGGAGCGATCTCGATAGCCTTGGGTTTGTTCTCGCTCACGCTCCCCCACACGCCGCCAAAGAAAACGGGACAGAACGTTAGCCTGGGTGAAATCCTCGGTTTGGATGCGCTCGCGCTGTTGAAGAAGCCTTCCTTCGCGATTTTTATTGCGTGCATGTTTCTCATTTGCGTCCCGCTGTATTTTTATTTCGTCAATATGAACATGTATGTCACCGAGTTGGGATGGGGATATACAGCGGCAAAAATGTCTCTGGCCCAAGTTTCAGACGTTGTCTTCCTGATCCTGTTGCCATTCATGCTGAAAAGGCTCGGCTACAAAAAAACGATTTTCATCGGAATTCTCGCCTGGACGACGCGTTATTTCCTCCTGGCCGGAAGCGTGAACGCAACTGGGTTTCAGACTACACTTATCTTCGCTGCGATTCTACTGCATGGCGTTTGCTACGACTTCCTATTCATAGCGGGACAGCTTTATGTAAATGACGAATGCAACGAGCGCATACGCGGCGCTGCCCAGGGGTTCATTGCTTTCATTCTCTGGGGCATCGGGAATTTTGTCGGCAGCACCTTGGCGGGAAAATCGCAGGCTTATCACACGCTGAAGCAGCCGCTCGGCCCCCTCGGCCATGACTGGCATGGCATTTGGATTTATCCCGCGTGGGGCGCTCTGGCTGTGCTGGCGCTCTTTCTGATCTTCTTCCGCGAGCCGAAAAAGACCGCTGTGCCCGTTGTAGGAACTCCAGCATCGGCATTGGAGCCAGTTTAATTCATTCTTCGAACCGGACGGTCCGCCTGCCTTTGATCACCTGACCGATAACCCAGGCTTTTTGACCCTGGTCATGGATGAATGCTAAGAAGTCGGTTATCGTTTCCCTCGCCACAATCAACACCATACCGATCCCCATATTGAAGACTTGATACAATTCCCTTTCAGGGACTCCCCCTTTGGCCTGGATCAATTTAAAAACTGGCAGCATCTCCCAACAGCCTTTGCGGATCAGCACATCACAGTTTTGCGGCAGCACACGGGGGATATTATCAACGAATCCACCACCTGTAATATGGGCGGCGCCTTTGACCACAGCACTAGTCTTGCCCAGGCGAGATGCTCGCCCAAGATTAAATTTCTTCAGCAGTTTCTGCATCAGCGGCCCGTAGCTGACGTGCACTTTCAGCAATTCGTCACCAACTGTTGTCCCAAGCTCCGGCACCCGTGTTGATGGCTTCAGTTTCATCTTTTCAAAAAAGATTTTTCGCGCCAACGAATACCCGTTCGTGTGCAGTCCCGTCGAAGCCAATCCGATCACAGCATCACCGGGCTGAATCGTTCGTCCATCCAACATTTTGGATTTCTCAACCACGCCGATGATGGTCCCGCTGAGATCATATTCTCCCGCGCGATAAAAGCTGGGCATCTGGGCGGTTTCGCCGCCGATCAAAGCGCAGCGATTTTCGGAGCACGCCTTGGCAAAGCCTTTGATGATTTGAGTGAAGACGCGCGGCTGCAATTTGCCCGTGGCAAGATAATCCAGGAAAAAAAGCGGCTCAGCCCCGAGCACCGCGATATCGTTGACGCAATGATTAACCAGGTCCTGGCCTATCGTGTCGTGACGGTTCATCGCAAACGCGAGTTTGAGCTTGGTGCCGACGCCATCCACGCTCGACACGAGCACGGGTTCTTTGTACTTGCGAACATCGAGGGCAAATAATCCTCCGAATCCGCCCACCTTTCCCAGCACCTCAGGCCGATGCGTGGACGCCAGCAGTTGCGGCAAAGTGGATTTGACCCGGGTTCCCAATTCGATGTCCACCCCGGCCCTCGCGTAAGCATTTTGTCTTTTCATCAATCAGGCAAGGGCTTGCCCTTGGTTTCTGGCGCAAACCAAATCAGCACCATGCCAAGGACGTAAATCAACGTGACCGTCGCGCCGGCCTTGGCGTAGCTGCCGCCGTAAGAGGAAACTAATTGCCCCTGCGTTAGCGCTCCAACCGCGGCGAGCACACGCCCAAAGTTAAAACATAGCCCCTGGCCCGTTGCGCGCACACGCGTCGGGAACAACTCCGGCAAATAAAGTGGCAGCCAACCGTAAAACGCCGCCGTCACACCGCCGATCAAAGTCACTAGAATTAAAAAAGCAGGTCCGTACGTATTTACGCTCCGAAAAAGATAGCCGCATAGCAGCAGTGAGAGCAGGCACAAGCAAAAATACGCAGGACGCCGGCCAATTCGCCCCGCTATCAGCGCCCCGCACATGCATCCCACGATAGCCCCGAGCGCCGACATTAGTTGCGTGAGCGCTTTGGCTGAATGCACCTCCCCGTGTGTCAATTGATCCGCCCACAGCGGCAGCCATTGAACCGAACCCCACGTGCCGATCAGCGCGACCGAAGCAAACGAGATCGCCAGCAACGCAGGGACCAGCAGATTAGAGCCGAAGAGTTCCCGAATCGGCTGGGCCGCGCGCTCTTTCACCGCTTCCCGCCACCGCTCAGATTCAGGCACAAACATTTGAATGACCAGCGCCAGCAGCGCCGGGAAGGCGCCCGCAATCATCACCCAGCGCCAGGAACTTTGTGTGATGTGGAAGAGGAGGCCGATGCTGCCGATCAAAGCGTAACCGACGTTAGCTGCCGCTCCGATCACTCCAGCTAGCAAGGGACGTTGGGCGCGCGGCCATGCTTCCATTACCAGCGCAACCCCGAGTGACCACTCGCCCCCCATCCCGAACGCCGCGACAAAGCGCAACCCCCCGAGTTGCCAGGGCTGCTGCGCGAAAAAGCAAAGCCCGCTGAAAATGGAATAGGTAAGAATACTCAAAGTCATCGCCCGCACTCGCCCCAGCCGGTCCCCAAGCCAGCCGAACACCAACCCGCCCCCGGCGGCCCCTAGCAGGAACAGGGCAGTAATTCGTCCCATCCAAAGACCCACGAATTGATCTCCGCCCCCTGAAACGGCAAGCATCATGGATTGCAGGGCAGGCCGCGCCACCAGCGGGAAAATCCCCATCTCCAGACCATCGAACATCCACCCCAGGACAGCCGCGGCCAAGACGAGCCACTGGGCCCGCGTGAGCGTGTCTGCCATCGGTGGGGCGGGGGAAGGGGCGTTGGCAATCATTACGAGGCATAACAAAACCGCTTTTTGCTGCCGATGGTCAATGTTTATCTGGCGGGCTGGACGGGGGATGCACGGTCGTATTCAAAATCAGAGTGCCGCACACATCTTGCCTTTAATGGGAAAATTCCGTAAGTTCTTTTCATGGCAACTGCGCCTGATGAATTAGACGAGTTGCCTTCCCCCACGCCCGCGCCGGGCCCAGGCACTCGTGCAGCAGTATCCCGAGTGCTTTTGGTTCTGGCATCCGGAGGCGCGCGTGAGACACCTGGAAGACGTGCGCCTCGTAGTTGAGCACCTGCGGCAATACGGCGACCGCCGAGCCTGGTGGGATGCGCAAGATTTACACAAATGCCTCTCACCACTCTTCAAAAAGAGGTACTAGCCATCCTCGCAGCAAATCGGAGTGAAGAGAGAGCCACTTCGCCGGTGGTATAGTGCTCAATTCGGCCGACGATTCCCCACGCTTCCCGCATGATTTTGACATTTTCCACGAATTGGCCCAAGAGCAGCCGCGCGAGCGTTCGCGACGTCGCAAACCTTTGCGAGTCTGGTTTTCAAATCGAAAAAATTTCGCGGGCCGGCGAATGGGAACATGAATCCACTTTCCGGAAAGCCAAGGTCAGCCGCGGAAATGAAGTCGTAGAGATTGACTGGGCGGCCGACTCAGCATTTCGCTTTTTTCCGATCGAACGCGACGCCAACCTGGGCTGGCGCTTGCATCGCTTTGACATCGCAACAAATAAAGCCCTCGCCCTCTCCGCACGCACCGAAACCCGCGATTACGTTGACATCGTCGAACTGCACAAAATCTTTCCCCTTGCTGCGATTTGCTGGGCAGCCCCCGGCAAAGATCCCGGGTTCACACCGTGCTCACTGCTCCAACTGATGAAGCGATTCGCGAAGATCAATCCCACCGAACTGGACAAAATCAAAGCCCGCGACCTTGATCCCATCGCTCTCAAAACCGCGCGGATCGAAATGAGCGTCTCCGCAGAAGCCCAGATGAGTCGCGTGGCTGATCAACAACCCGACCTCCCCATCGGCGTCGCGTTCGTGGATCCCTCGGGCAAGCCCGGTTGGATTGGGGATGACCCATCCCTCCACCCGCATGCCCCTTCCATCCGCGGTTGCTGGCCGAGGGTGCACGGCTTGCAAGCCTAGAGCCTAATGGCAGCCGATTTTTTGGGGTTAGTTCGTTTAGGAGGTTAGCCAAATTATCTCGTTTCAAACAATGTCAGGCGGCCTAATCTTTCCGCCCCGGAGGTTACATCTCATCGTGTGTATAAGCGGTATTCCTGTAGTTTCAAACCTTTTCGAGATAACGCGCCGAGCGCCTTCAATTTTCTCCCCCCGGCCAATTCTCCTTTCTTTCATCCGAAATCGCCAGTATCTTCTAGTCGTCAAGGGACACTGACCCTCGTCACTTTACAGCATGGACGCAGCGCACATTAGAAATTTCAGCATCATTGCCCATATTGATCATGGGAAGACAACGCTTTCGGATCGGCTATTGCATCGCACGGGCACCATCACTACGCGGGAGATGGAGGATCAGTTGCTGGATTCGATGGATTTGGAGAAGGAGCGCGGAATCACAATCAAGGCGCATCCGGTGACGATGCTTTACAAGGGCAGGGCAGGGGAGACCTACGAACTGAACCTGATTGATACGCCGGGCCACGTGGATTTTTCGTATGAGGTTTCGCGGAGCCTGAGCGCGTGCGAAGGGGCGCTGCTGATCATTGACGCCGCGCAAGGTGTCGAGGCGCAGACGGTCGCCAATGTGCATCTCGCTATGAAGCAAAATTTGGCGATCATTCCGGTGATCAACAAAATTGATTTGCCGCATGCGGACGTTGCGACGACGAAACAGCAGTTGGAGGACATTCTGGCGATCCCCGGTGAGACGGCCATCCTGGCGAGTGCCAAGGAAGGAATCGGGATTGAGGAGATTTTGGAGGCAATTGTGGAAAGGATTCCGCCGCCAAAACCGACGGGGGCGCCGTCGTTGCAGGCGCTGGGGTTTGATTCTTATTTTGACACGTATAAAGGGGTCGTGACGCACGTGCGTGTTTTCAATGGGGAATTGCGCGCGGGGATGCAGGTGAAGTTGCTGCACTCGGGCAAAAACGTGGAGGTGAAAGAGGTCGGAAGTTTTAACCCGAAGCCATACGCGCGCGATAAGTTGGAAGTGGGCGAAACCGGCTACATGACGGCAAACATCAAGAGCCCGCAGGAAGTGAAGATGGGCGACACGATCACAGATACGCGGAATCCGTCGCCGGTGTTGCCGGGCTTCCAGGAGATTCATCCGATGGTGTTCAGCGGGATATATCCGATCAACACCTCGGATTACGAGCACCTAAAGGCCAACCTGGGCAAACTACAGTTGAATGATTCGGCTTTTGTTTATCAACCGGAGACATCGGTCGCGCTCGGCTTTGGGTTTCGCTGCGGGTTTCTCGGTTTGCTACATTTGGAAATCGTGCAGGAACGTTTGCGGCGCGAGTACGGGATGGACATCATCGCGACGTATCCGAGCGTGATTTATCGGGTCACGATGACCGATGGGGCCATTAAAGAGGTGGATAATCCGGCGTATTTGCCGGAGCCGAATTTTATCGAGGTGATCGAGGAGCCAATGGTGAAGGCATTTGTGATTTGTCCGAACGAAAACATCGGCGACATGATGGCGCTGATTTCGGAAAAGCGCGGGAAGGTGGAACATACCGAGACTTTGGATACGCGCCGGGTGATGTTGACGACGAATTTGCCGCTGAATGAGATTTTGATTGATTTCCATGACCGGATCAAGAGCATCACGCGCGGTTATGGTTCAATGGATTACGAACATATGGGGTATCAGCCTTCGGAGATGGTTAAACTCGATATGCTGGTCAACAACGAGTCGGTAGATGCCTTCTCATGTATTGTGCACCGCGATAAAGCGGAGGGCAGGGGACGGGCGCTGGCGGCGAAGTTGAAAGAAGTAATCCCACGCCAGCAATATGCGGTGGCTATTCAAGGCGCGATCGGCGGAAAGATTGTGGCGCGCGAAACCGTCAGTGCGCTGCGGAAGGATGTGACGGCGAAATGTTATGGCGGTGATATCACGCGCAAACGAAAGCTTTTGGAGAAGCAGAAGGAAGGCAAAAAGCGCATGAAATCGTTCGGCTCTGTCAATATTCCGCAAGAGGCTTTTATTGAAGTTTTGAAGGCGTGAGCGTAAAACCTTAATGACGAATGGCGAATGACCCAAGAGGTTCGAAGACCGAACTCGGAAAATCAAACGCTGGAGATCGGGCGCAAGAGAGTCCTGGAGTGAGGACGCATCGCGGCACGCCAGTTGTTCAATGGTTCCTTTCCAAGCGCGTGCGCCAGGCGACCGCCATGCGCAAGCACGTCGAAAAATTGTTGAATCATCAGCGCGATGTTCTCTCGCCCCAAGCTGTAGCCGGGGTCCGAACGGCCATTGTGGATTTGCAAAAAGTGCTGGCGGAGAAGGTGGATAATGCCGCCCTGGAAAAGGAAATGCAGAAACTGGAGGACGCAGCCAACAAATGGCTCAAGCCTTACCCTAACGCAGCGTGGCGAGAAAATGTGGAGGTGTTGCTCGTTGCGCTGGCTGTGGCCATGGGCATCCGCACGTTCTTCCTGCAGCCATTTAAGATCCCAACGGGTTCGATGCAACCAACTCTTTTTGGGGTCACTTCGGAGAACTTGTTAAGTGAGCCGAATTTCAAAATTCCCACAGGTTGGGAGCGCGTCCGGGAATGGTTTGGTGGGATTTCGTACATACGGCTGGTGGCAGATGCTGATGGTGAGATGATAATCGAACCTCCGTTGCGCATTCTGATCTTTAATATCAAACAGACGATTTATATTGATGGGAAGAGCCAGACGATTTGGTTTCCACCGGACTATGGCAGCGCGACCCTGGAGCAGCGCGCCGGTTTGATGCAGCGGCAGACGGTCCATCGGGGCGAGGAAGTTATCCGCATGAAAGTTCAAAGCGGGGATCATTTGTTCGTGGATCGCATCAGCTATAATTTCCGAACGCCCAAACGCGGCGAAATCATTGTCTTTGAAACCAAAGGCATCCCTGAAGAGCGCCGCGACAGATTCGGAATTCCTGGTGACCAGTTTTATATTAAGCGATTGGTGGCGCTCGGCGGTGAACGGGTTCAAATCAAAGATCGCCATCTGATCATCAATGGCCAGCGGCTGGACAGCTCAACGCCTCATTTTGAAAAGGTGTACTCGTTCAAACCGACCGATCCGCCGCGTCAGGACCATTATTCAGGCCATGTCATCCGGGCAGACCTGGCGCCGTTTTTTATGGATAAACCTGAAGGGGTTTCAGTGCCGGAAGATCATTATATGGTGATGGGAGATAATACAATGAATAGTCTGGACTCGCGCGCCTGGGGAGATTTTCCGGCGAGCTACGTGATAGGAAAATCGTTCTTCGTTTATTGGCCGATTACAGAACGCTTTGGCTGGGGTTACCACAGATGAGGCATTAGTTTACCGTTTCCGACCATCTCTTTACCATAAAACGGACTTTTTTGCTATTGCCTTCTATTTCGCACAATGTTTGTTATATTCAATGTAATTAACCTGAAGCCGGATCCGGGGCATAGATTTAACCCTGCCCTCGAAGGGCTCGGCCATAGACCTTTAGATATTCGGCCATGGTCCGTTCCCAGGAGAAATCCATGGCCATACCGTTAAGTCGGAATTGTGTTAACAAATCCTTTTCCTCGTACAGAACAAGAGCTTTCCGGATCGCCTTGGCCAACGCGTGGGCGGAATATTCGCCAAATTTAATGCCGTTGGCCTTTTCTACATCGTCCTGAACGTCGGTGACGGTGTCATCCAGGCCGCCGGTCCGGCGAACGATCGGCACGGTACCGTAACGCAGACTGTACATTTGATTAAGTCCGCACGGTTCAAATCGGGATGGCATAAGGAAAAAATCGCAACCGGCTTCGATGCGATGGGATAGTCCCTCGTCGTAACCGATGCGCACGGCAACGCATTGAGGAAATCGGCGGGCGAGATTCTCGAAGGCTTTTTCGAAGGCAGCCTCGCCAGCCCCAAGGAGAACAAATTGCAAATTCGCGCTGAGCATTTCTTCGAGCGCGCCCAGCAGGATGTCTATTCCTTTTTGTTCCACCAGCCGGCCGATGCTGCCAAACAACGCGACGCTCGGATCAATGGCTAGCCCGAGTTCAGTTTGCAGATCGAGTTTATTGGCGACCTTTCCTTCGACGTTGTCCGGCCCATAATTGTTTTTGAGGCAAGGATCGCCGAGAGGATTCCATTCTTCGTAGTCCACGCCGTTGAGAATGCCGAACAGGTCCCGCTGCCGGTAACGCAGCAGTCCATCGAGCCCAGCGCCGAATTCCTCAGTCGTGATCTCGCGGGCATAACGAGGACTAACAGTCGTGATGACGTCGGCTCCCGCGATCCCGGCCTTGAGACAATTCATCTGGCCGTAAAATTCCACCGCGGCGGGATTGAAATAATCCCACGGCAGATTAGTGAGTGGGTATTGCGAGGCGGCGAAGACGCCCTGATAAGCCATATTGTGCACGGTTGTGCAAATGCGCGGCGTGCTCCCCTGCCCTTTTGCCTTCCGGTGATGTTGAAGCAACAACGCCGCGAAGCCAGTTTGCCAATCATGCACGTGAAGAAGCTCCGGTTTCCAATCGAGATGCAACGCCAGATAAGCAACAGCCTTCGACAGAAAAATAAATCGCTCCGCATTGTCGGGAAAATCAATCCCATCCTTCTGATATAGCGCCGGCCTTTGAAAGAAAAACGGCTGGTCCACAAAATAAATCGTCAAACCTTCGCTGCGTTCCAACCGCCACACTTCGCCATGCACACGTTTGCTGCCGAGAGGAAAGTCCAGCGGCAAACCAAGCAACTTCAGCTCAGGAAATCGCTCACGTATCCCGGCATATAGCGGCGTCACGACGCCGACTTGATGCCCCGCGCGGGAAAGTGTTTTCGCCAGCGCGCCGACCATGTCCGCCAGGCCGCCGGTTTTCGAGTAGGGATGGACTTCGCTGCTGGCCAGGAGGATTCTCATGCTGGCAATGTCTTACCGACGCGTCACCCTGCTGGCGCTTTGCAACCGGATCACAGCTTCATCCCTAAACCCCTTCAAACCGTGATCCTTTCCGTCTTCAAATACCCCTGCAACGCCGGCGGGATCGTCACACTTCCGTCCTCCTGTTGATACGTTTCCACCAACGCCACAAACAACCGCGCCAACGCCGTACCGCTCCCGTTCAAGACGTGAGGAAATCTGTTTTCGCCGCTACTCGACTTAAACCTCATATTCATTCGTCGCGCCTGGAAGTCTTCGCAATTCGACACGCTCGATACCTCCAGGTAACTCCCCTGCCCTGGCGCCCACACCTCGATATCATACGTCTTCGCGCTGGCAAAACCCATGTCGCCGGTGCACAACAACACCACTCGGTAGTGCAACCCCAGCAACTGCAAAACACGCTCCGCATTGGCGACCATCTTTTCGTGCTCGTCGTAACCACTTTCCGGCGCAACGATCTTAATTAGCTCCACCTTGTCAAATTGATGCACGCGGATCATCCCACGCGTCCCCACACCTGCCGCGCCCGCCTCGCCGCGGAAGCACGGCGTGTAAGCGCAGTAACGAATCGGCAACTCGCTTTCCTTCAATATCTCCTCGCGATGAATATTCGCCACCGGCGTCTCGGCAGTCGGGATCAAATACAAATGACCCAGCTTCGATTTGTCGTCACCCTCCGCCACGCCGTAATACTGCTCGCGAAACTTCGGGAATTGCCCCACGCCCTCCAGGCATTGCGGCCCCACCATGAACGGCGGCGACACCTCCACGTAACCATGTTCCCGCGTGTGGAGGTCCAGCATGAACGCAATCAGCGCCCGCTCCAGCTTCGCGCCCCAATTCGTATAAAGCACAAACCCACTGCCCGAAATCTTTGCCGCCCGCTCGAAATCAATCAGCTTCAACCTCTCGCAAAGTTCCACATGCGACCGCGCCTTAAACGAAAACTTCGCCTTCTCGCCCTCCACGCGCACGACCTTATTCTCCTCCGCGCTCTTTCCAATCGGCACCGACTCATGCGGCAGGTTCGGCAAGCCGAGCATTAACTTATTTCTCGCCTCCTCAGCCTCCGCCACTTGCGTATCCAGCGACGCGATGCGAACCCCGAGGTCCCGCGTCTCACTCTTTTTCGACTCCGCCTCAGCCGCTTTCTTCTGCCCCATCAACGCGCCGATCTCCTTTGAGACTTTAGTCCTCGTCGCCTTGAGCGTTTCCACCTCCGCAAGAAGCGAGCGCCGCTGATGATCCCATCCAAGCAAGTCAGTCACGTGCACTTCCTCCCCTGCCCCGCGCGTTGCCAATCGCTCCCGCACAAAATCCGGCTTTTCGCGAACAAGTTTGATGTCCAACATCGGCGCATTATAAGAATGGCACTCTCCTTGCCAATGGCCAAGTATCCGACGCCCCAACTCCCCTGCCCTGCCCTGCTCCGCTTAAAGTCGTTGACACAAACTTGACTCGCGAGACGATGCCGTGAAAGTTGGTGGTGTGATCATAGCACTGATTCTAGACCTGTCGACAGAACCAGTGCACGATTGGACGGTCCAAATTGGAAAAATGACTTTTGGTCTCATGCAATTCGGAGACTCTGATTGTTACATCTCCCTCGGTAGCCCCTTCATACACTTACCTTTCTCCGCGCCCGTCGTCGCTTGCGGCCTTTTGCTGATCGTTCTCCTCCTCCTCTTCGCCGCGTGGCACTTCATTGGGAATCTCAGGCACCGAGACGCGCCCGGTGACGCATAACTTGACTCGCGAGACGACGGTGTGAAAGTTTGTGGCGTGACGAATGCAGTATTTGTTTCCTTACCGACAGCACTAATTCACGACTGGACTTTTTTTACCCGGGGCGGTCCGTACGGTCTCACGCAAATAGAAAGCTCTCAGTGCGATATTTGGTTCGGTAATCACATCGCGACACTACCTTTCTCCGCTCCCGTCGCCGCTGGTGGACTTCTGCTCATTGTGCTCCTCCTCCTGTTCGCCGCGTGGCACTTCATTGGGAATCTCAGGCACCGAGACGTGCCCGGTGACGGCTAACCCAATCCAAAGCGGCACAAACTTGACTGCCGCAACTACCGTGGGAAAGTTGGTGGCGTGACCTTCCCGAATGATCATCCTGAACTCATGTTTCCAGTGCACAACTGGACGATTACAATAGCGCACGGCAGTTACGGTCTCAAACAATGGCCAAACGGTCTCATGCACTCGCGGAACCCTCATTGCGACCTCTTATTCGGCAGCCACTCGTGGACACTACCTTTCTCCGCGCCCGTAGTCGCTGGCGGCCTTTTGCTGATCGTTCTCCTCCTCCTCTTCGCCGCGTGGCACTTCATTGGAAATCTTAGACACCGCGACGCGCCCAGTGACGCATAACCACAAAGCCTTTGTCATGGCATCCCTCCCCTGCCCTGCTCCACTCAAACCCGTTGACACAAACTTGACTCGCGAGATGACGGTGGGAAAGTTGGTGGCGCGATGACGGACAAAGTAGTTCACTACTGGGTGATTCAAGTCGGAGACGGAGATTACGGTCTCCTTGGTTTCTCAGACTCCAGTAGCGCCATCTACTTCGGCTCGTACGAGTTGGAGTTACCTTTCTCCGCACCCGTCGTCGCTTCTGCCCTTTTGCTGATCGTGCTGCTCCTCCTGTTCGCCGCGTGGCACCTCATTGGAAATCTGAGACACAAAGCCGCGCCCGGTGACGAATAACCCAATCCAAAGCGGCACAAACCTGACTCCCGAAACTACCGTGGGAAAGTTGGGGGCGTGAGCTTAGGGATAATTCTTGCGAACTTGCCAATACCGGTTCACGACTGGACGATTCGAACCGCAAACGGCATTTACGGTCTCTACCAATACCGAGACTTTGAATGCGAAATCTGGTTCGGCTCCCCCCTGTTGTCATTACCTTTCTCCGCTCCCGTCGTCGCTGCGGGCTTTTTGCTCATCCTTCTCCTTCTCCTGTTCGCCGCGTGGCACTTCATTGGAAAGCTGAGAGACAAAGCCGCGCCGGGTGACGCATAACTTGACTCGCGAGACTACGGTGGGAAGGTTGGTGGCGTGGCCATGGCAATAGTAAGGAACTATAACCTAACACCAACTAACGATTGGACGATTTTAATCGGAGGCTGGCGCTTCGGTCTTTTGGAATGGGGAAACTCTAATTGCGCTATCTGCTTGGGCAGGTACTCTTTCGATTTACCTTTCTCCGCACCCGTCGTCGCTGGCGGTCTTTCGCTTCTCCTTCTCCTCCTCCTCTTCGCCGGTTGGCACTTCATTGGAAAGTTGAGAGACAAAGACGCGCCCGGTGACGCATAATTCTCATTAACACCCACATTTATGTGGGTGAGTGCGTCCCGCAGCGATCCGGATTCGGAAACCGTTTAAACGGTTTCGTTCACTCGCGCATCGCTCGCACCCACATGAATGTGGGTGCTAATGAGAGGGCCTCACGACCGCTCCAGACCACGCGCCAGCGTCCTGGAGTGCGGCAGTGCTCTGCCGCTTTGGATCAAGAACCCCACCCCATCGCCAGAACTGTCATTGCCAGCGGGAATGTTGAACACTACGTTTACGGCGATTTCCTCGTCTTGACAGCCGAAAGCCTTCGACGCCACTTTAAATGGATGGCACCGATGTTCGCACATGCCTCACTTGGCCCAGAACTGGAGACTGCGCTTCTGGTGCTCCTAATCCTTTGGTTAATAGGTGCCGTTCTTTCATTCCTGAACCTATGCTTGATTATCGGATCGGATATGAGCCCAGGACGGAGGAAGATCCATTCGCTTATTTTCCTGGCCTGCGTCATCTGTGCCAGCGCCCTCTTCATCCCAGGAGGGAAGCACTTCCAGACCCCAAGGGATGTGCCCTTTTGGCTGGCGATGCTGTGGATTTTTGGGGTTCCAGTTATTGTTATTTTTCAGTTTGTTACCTTAATGACTCTCCGCCGAAGAGCTCGGGCCGAGAAAGCCACGCAGGCTGACTTAAGTTCCAAGCACTAAGGAGACTTGTTGCGGACCCCTAAACACCCCCGCCCGGAGTCGTGGGACACCGGGCGGGCTACTCGTTGGTTTTTGGCAAGGAGACACCACCCAATCGCCAGAACTGTCATTGCCAGCGGGAAAGGTGAAGACTACGATGACGAACGCTTTGACTGGATCACCGACCAAGAACGCTGATCACCACGGTAGCCGGAGGTGGCAGGTAATCATTGCTGCAATCGGGATAACGCTGATCATGTTCTGCTGTTCGCGATCAAGAAAGGGCGAGTTCGAAACGATCAAGAAGCGCGCCGACGCCCATAAGTTGCAGTCGTGGGCGACTAGGATCCTGAAACAGTATCCTGATGCCAAACGTCTTGAGTACTACCCGGGTAACGCCACACCTTCCGACACAGTAATCCTTTCGAATCCCCCTGCTTTTCTTGAGGATTTGCGAATTCGCCGGAGAATAGGGCCAATGATCTCTACTTCCCCGGCTGGCCAAATCGGCAACCGATGTGTATTTGTGCTGTACGTCGAGAGCCTCGGCTTTGGTGGCGACGGTCACTGCATAGAAGTGGGGGATGAAACGTTTAGGCAGGCAACTAACGCACAATGCGCGGAGTGGATTCCAGGGGTTTACTTCCGTTACGTCCATTCACCATAAAAACAGCCAAGCGCGAGGGCTGCAGCGCGGAGGACTGCCCTCCCCATAAACACCCCCGCCCGGAGTCATGCGACTGCGGGCGGGCCACTCTTTGGTTTTGCTAAGGTTGGTTAGAGTTAGTGTTTAGTGTTTGAAAACTTCCCGAACATTTTAGCCACGCCGCCCCAATCCTTTAAACGCGCCCCTCTCCCCTGCCCTCTCCCCGCTCGTCCTTCGCAAATAGAGGGAGAAAAAGTCACCACCCCATCGCCAGAACTGCCATTGCCAGCGGGAAAGTGTCCACTTGGCTTGCATTTCTTAGAGTATAATTGGATAGTCCGCGAAATGGTCCGTGCCGCACAGATGTTGGTAGCTGCTTCGCTCTGCTCATTCTCGGTGGGATGCGTTCCCATCCTGAAGAAGCACATTGTTCATTACGGTGTCCAAGGCAAATTGACAGACGTGGCAACCGGATTATCCATCGGAAAGACCAATGCATCAATCGTGGTGGACCGGCGGGAGTTCAATAGAAAGACAAATCACGGAGGCGAGTTCAAAGTCCCGCCCGAGACGCACTACTTCTGGACTTGGCTTGGTGGCCCATGGCGGATGGATGCAACAAACGCTGTAATCGAGATTTCGCTGCATGGTTACGAGCCTTACGGATGGACATTCACGGTGCGGAGCCCCAGTTCTGAGGTGCCTGTTCCTCCAGACAAGGACTGGCTCTGCGGGAGCTACATTGTTCTCGGAGATGTCGAGATGAAAAAGCGCGGACCAAATTTTGCAAATCCTCGCCCCTAAAACACCTCCGCCCGGAGTCGTGGGACACCGGGCGGGCTACTCGTTGGTTTTTGGCAAGGAGACACCACCCAATCGCCAGAACGGTCATTGTCAGCGGGAAAGTTGAAGACTATGATTCCGGTTGGCACCTTCAGCAGCCGTTGGAAGCTTATTGTGTGTCCACCTTATGACTCAGGCTGAACGTCAATCGTGGGAGAAGATTCGGGCTCAAGGCCAGGATCGCTTTCTTGTCCGTTTCATTTGCCGCAGGGGGTGGATGGCTGGCACCGCGTATACGTTCTTCGACGTGTGTTGGAGTCTCCTTTTCCACCGCCCTCTTCAACCAGTGTGGGGACTTGCTATCCAGTGGGCCGCGATGTCTGTCGTTATCGGGGCATTGGTTGCTTTGCAAGAATGGAGAGCACGCGAGCGAGATTACGAGAAGCAGGATTGAGGCTTAAAAACACCCCCGCCCGGAGTCGTGGGACACCGGGCGGGGTACTCTTCAGTCTTCCTGAGGTTGGTTGGAGTTAGTATTTGATGTTTGAAACTTCTCTGGAGCTTGATGTTTGGAGCTTGGAGTTTTCCTCACGGCACCGTTTTCGCTGCCGGATCGCTCCACGGTCCTTTGTTATTATCGGCGCCGATGGCGCGCACGCGCACCCACATCTTGTCTCCGCTCGTGAACGTGTTCAGATGGATGGTGGATTTGATGCTCACATCTTTGAACGCCCAGCTACTTCCCGTCACCGGGTCAACACTCGTCTGCAATTCGTAGCTCGACGCGCCGCGCACCGGGTCCCATTGCGCTTCGAGCGCGCCATCGAATTCGCTGGCGGTGAGCACCAGGTTCAACACCTGGGGCATCGGGCCGATGGGCGCGTTACCGGCGCGCACGGACATGCCTGCGCTTTCGATTTTGGTGGCATCGCCGCCCGAAACGTTTTCCACATACGCGGCTTCCTGCGTCAAACCGGCGCGCAAAGCCAGGTCGGCGCCGTCGCGATCGGCCAGCGCGGTGTCCACAGACGCCAGCGAAGTGTTGTAAGAGGCGATTTTCGTTTGCAGCGTCGTGATGAGCGTGCCCAGCGACGCCAGCGTCGGGTTGGGTGTGGTGAAATTCGCGTTGCCGGTCATCGCCGTCTTGATGACATTGGCAAACGCGACCAGATCATCCGGCGTCAACTTATCCAAACCGAGTTTAACTTTGGCCATAGGAGTCCTTTTTGTTTGCGGTGGGACAAAGCCATCGTAATACACGCCGCTGTCATACAAAAGAGACGCAGTATCGTAAAAGGCCATGACGTCACCAGGTTAATGATTTAACTTCAAACCACAAAGAGGGAGCAAAACGCGGGCCAAAGCGAACCACGAATCAAAACGAAGGAACACCAATACGAAAAGTAGTCACGCCGCGTCAAAGTGAAGTCACACGGTGACGAAAAGTGTCTTCCCCGCGCCAAAAAGTAATCACTCCCCAACGAAAACAAATCTCCCCGCGACGAATTGTGGGCAGTGGATGGGGAAAAGTGGGCAGGGAACGCCGAGAAGCGGGGACGGAACGGCATTTGGATGGCAAAATCACACGTCTGAACGGCTTGCTTACAATCTCTCTCGCTTGACCCGCGAATCTCGCAGCCCTAGAGTTGAGGGCTGACGACTATGAGACGCTTAGCGAAGCTCTCGTTGCTCACCGTTCTGGCCTGCTTTGTGGTGCTGTTACTTGGATGGGCTATCAGTGCGGCCAATGCCCGGTACAAAGCGGCAAAGGAGCGGAGCGCTGACCTGGAGATCAGAGTCCAGGAGTTGCGGAATAGCGTACGGGACGGTGTTCGTCCGAGTTGGCGGGTGCATGAGGGCAGATTCAGCATCAGCACCACAGACAGATTCCCTGGCAAGAAGTATCATGACCTCCGGCTGTGGTACGGCACGAATACTCTCCAGAAATTGAAAGTGGATATGTGGAAATTCAACCCACACATCATAACAGCATGGGTATCGGATTGGACGCCGCGCTCGGAGATGGCCAAGTTCGAGCAGTTCAGCGTTCAGTATTCACCCGGCAGTGTGGGATGTGAAGTGCTTGCTATGCTGCGCCCAGGCGAATCCGTGGCGATGGAGTTCACGATAACGTTTATTGGCGAGTGAATAGGGCTGGCCCCTGCCTTGAGGAGCAAATGACCCCGCCCTAGGTCTAAACGAAAAAACACTTCTCCCCTTCCCTCCCACCTTCCCGGCAAATGATTCGCTGATTTCATCGGCGGTGCTGCGCGCGCGCCGAAAAGTAGTCACCCCGCCACGACAATTGCGCAGTCGCCGGACAAAGTGCCTTAACGCAAAGGCGCATTGGCACAAATGGCTTGCGAAGTGGGATGGGGATTAGTCTCTTGGCACTGACCGGTATGGATACGATGATGAGAGCTGCCGCGATAGTGTTCCTTGTGCTCGGTCTTGCGTTCGTTCTCTTCAACCGACAGATCGCGCAGCTCTTCCGCTGGCTCGACCGGATCATTTGGGACAAGCACGGCTCACCCGTTGGCGATGCGCCTCGCTCCGTGGCATTCGTTTTGGGAGTGGCTTGGATCGCCTGCGCTCTTGTACTCTGGTTTGTCTCGCGGCAAGAATAGAATAATCGCCTGGACCCCCACTTGACGCCGAAAAGTAGTCACCCTGCGCCAGAATGTGGGCAGTGGATGAGGAAAAGTGGGCACGGAATGGCGCAAGGAAACAACATTTCTGCCATTGCGAACTACTTCCTGTTGAATAATCTAGCCAATGACGTGCTCAGATGCGCCGTATCATTCAGATAACTTTACTCGCCGCGCTGATCTGCCTGTGCATTCTAAATGTGGCGGTCGTGAGGTTTATCTATGTCCGATATCAGAAAGATTTTGAGCCACTCCGCGCGTGGGAGCGCAGACTTAAGGATGTGGAGCATAAAGTCGAGCTGAAGCAGCGGTTGAGTAGCGGCACTTTCTCGCGTGAGATCGCCACCACTACGAATGATTACGCGCCCTCTGGCGAATTTCCGCTGTATCTGAATTCCCGGACGAACGGAACCCAGCGATTCGAACTTGGTGGCCCATGGAAATACGGACAAGCTGTGGGAGCCTGGCTGACCAGTTGGAAGCCGCACGCGGAGATTTCGAAATTTGACGAGTTCAGCGTGGTAATAAATCCAAAGACGGGAGGAGTCGAGCTTTTGGCAACGCCACGAACCAACGAAACCATCCATATGAGGTTTAGTTTTACAATTTTAGTGCAGGATTTCCCATCGTCTTACGGTAAATGATTCGCTGATTTCAGCGGCGGTGTTGCGCGCGCGCCGAAAAGTAGTCACTCCTCCCCTGCCCTGCGTCACCTTCCGCCAAGAAATTGGGCAGCGGCGGGACAAACTGGGCCCCGAAGGTGTTTCTCGAAGAAAACCTCGACGCTCAGCAGTCATGGCGAATAAAGTGCTGGTAATTGGACAAATGGACCTCCTCTATCCATACGGCGGAGCCTTGTTAGCGCCATTTTTTGCCACGTACGCCGCCAGCGCCATTTCGAGATTTCAGCTCAGGCAAGGTAGAAGGCCTGGCGGGGTTACAGCGATCATCGCTTTTATTGTCGGGGCACTAGTCGCATTGCTGTGCTCGTTCCAACTTGATGTGTTCATGCCTTGGCGCTGGGGAACAGTAGGTGGAAAAGTTGACCTCGGTTGGCTAGTCTGGGCGACGGGTTTCCTTTCGGTGGTCATTAGCTTTGTCCCCGTCAGGCTCGTCACGAATTTCTACCAGCGGCGCTTCGATAAGACCCTCCTTGGCGGGAAATGATCGGCTGATTTGATCGGCGGTGTTGCGCGCGCGCCGAAAAGTAGTCACCCCGCGACGAAATGTGGGCAGTGGATGAGGAAATGTGGGCACATACTACTTGCAAGCGCTCTCCTCGTCTGGTCTGCTCGTTATCAATCTACCCAGAAAGGCACGTTATGAAGAAACTTATCTGTATAATCTTTACCGGCATAGCAGTGGTCGCGGGAACCTTGCTCGCACGCACGGATGGATTGCCCCTAACTGGCGGTGTGTTTGAGTGGGGCGGTAAGCAGTATCATAGCCTCCTCTCAGTGTCTAACTCACGCACGAATCCACATTCCCTAACTGGCCATCAGTTTCTGTGGGACGGCAAGCTGTATGATAGCCTCCTCTCAGTGTCTAACCTTGTGGCCAGTCCTTCGTGGGCGCCAGCCGACCGGCTGCCGCTTCCGATGGACAAAGCATTGGAGATCGCCCGAGCAGAGCTCCAGAAGTTTGCGCCTGCTATCAAACTGTGGAAGGTTCGGGAGATTGGTTTGAGTGTGTGCATACAGAAGATAGGTTCTGAGGAGCAGATCTGGTACTACTTCGTCAGGTTCGAGACGAGGTACAGCCTGGACCGGCCGAGCAGCGAGCCGCTCGCTCCCACTAGAGGCGTTGTGGTTTGCGTTGACATGGCTGGAAGGCCGGGGTTTATCGAAACGACCGATAGAGTACCATCGCGGAAGCGCTGAAGTCATCGCGCGACGAATTGTAGTCAAGGGGCGCTGAAATCTTGCTCGACGGGGATGGGCGTAATCAGCAACGCTACGGTTTCATGGGTTTCCAATGCACTTGAGCCGGAAAGCACGAGTCATTTGTGGCATCGGCATCGCTGCGGTGATTATCGCAGGGGTTTTCGTGATGAGTTCCTCTCGAAGCGCACCGCCCCGGTGCCACCCGAAGTTGATAGAACGTACCGATGAATCGTTCGAACTGGTGGAAGTTAAAGTCAAACACTATTCGGACATTGCTTACTGGGATTTTGGCACCTTTCGTGGCAGAGTCGTCGTAGCCAAGGACAAACTCCTGGCTGCATTACGGGGAAAGAAGACGAAATACCCGCTCACTGGACCTTGCGATGTCCTGTTTATCGCCTTCCGGGCAAAAAACCTGGACTCTTCTTCCTTGTTCATTCCATTTTTCGTGGACGGCAAGGGCACTGAAATATCGGCCGTTCCGTGTCGTACCCGGTATGATCCGAAGACACGAGCGTGCGTGCTTGAAGTCGCGCTCCCAAAGACTCCAACGAATCTCGCTGGGTGGAAACTTGATCTAAGGGTGCTTGTGGGTTGGCAATTCAATGGCTACAAGACCTACGCCGAGTTC